>ERZ1035006.136-NODE-136-length-59205-cov-5.327439_pt1 | contig 59205 bp, 58 predicted proteins | sample MGYA00520694_ERZ1035006 | MGnify/ENA primary metagenome ERZ1035006 (study PRJEB33766, sample SAMN09781746) | gut metagenome | biome: gut microbiome | host: Homo sapiens | place: Madagascar | study: EMG produced TPA metagenomics assembly of the PRJNA485056 data set...
TTACACGCTCGGGCAGCGCAAGGGCCTCGGTATCGGCGGCAGCCGCGACGGTAACGGCGAACCCTGGTTTGTTGCCGGCAAGGATCTCAAGACCAATACGCTCATCGTCGTGCAGGGGCACGATGATCCGAGGCTTCTCACAAGGGCGCTGACCGCCGTGCACTGCAGCTGGGTGTCGGGAAAAGCGCCTTTGCCCGGAGACCCCGTAACGGTGAAAACCCGCTACAGGGCGCCTGACGGCAGCTGCGTCATTGCCGCCGCAGATACGGCTGGAGGCACCATGAGCCTCACGTTTCCCGATCCGCAGTGGTCGGCAACCCCGGGGCAAAGCGCCGTGCTTTACGCGGGAGATGTGTGTCTCGGCGGAGGCTTTATCGATACTGTTGCGCCCTTTGAAGCATGATTGCCCGAAAGGCAGGCTTTTTCTCAGCTTTAACAAGGTTTTTTGAGCAAAAAAACTTAACTTTCGTGTTAGAAAGTCCTGATACCATACAGGGTTAATGGCACAGGATATTGTCTGTGCCTGACGTGTTTTAGGAAAGTTTCATCGTGTCGCTGTTTGAATCCGCCCGTTTTCTGACGTCCGCCGCGCAGGTCGATCAACTGCCCCCGGCCGGACTGCCCGAGATTGCCTTTGCCGGACGCAGCAACGCCGGCAAATCCACCACCATTAATGTGCTCACCCGACAGGGGAGGCTTGCGTTTGCCTCCAAAACGCCGGGCCGCACGCAGCTGGTGAACTTTTTTAACCTCTCCCGCAAAACCGGGGAAGGGAAAAAAGCCGGGCGCGAAGACATCGCGTTTCTCGTGGACCTGCCCGGTTACGGTTACGCCAAGGCGAGCCCCCAGATGCGGGCAAGCTGGACGTCGCTCGTTGGCGGCTACATTGCCGAACGCCCGAGTCTGGTGGGTGTGGTGATCGTCATGGATGCCCGCCGCCCCTTTATGCCGGCCGATGAATGGCTCATTCACTTTTTTTCCGACAAGACGCACGTGCGGCAGCTCTGGCTCATCAACAAGTGCGACCAGATCAGCCGCGCCGAACGCGCAAAGGTTCTTGCCGCCGCGCAAAAGCGCGCCCGCGAAACGGGACCGCATATTTTCGTACAGCTTTTTTCCGGTTTGAAAAAAGAAGGGGTGGAACCCCTTCAGGAGACGCTTCTTTCGTGGATTGATCCCGAAGGGCGCCTCGCCTGATACTTTAGAAGGACACACAAAATGCAGACTTTGGGTCAGTATCCGATGAAGCGCATGCGCCGCATGCGTCACGATGATTTTTCGCGCCGTCTGATGCGTGAAAACGTGGTCACCCCCAACGACCTGATTCTTCCTGTCTTTGTAAAGGAAGGCGAGCACGACCGTGAACCCATCCCCACGATGCCGGGCGTCTACCGCTACACGATCGACGAGATGGTGGCGCTGTGCCAGGAAATGGAAAGCCTCGGCATTCCGATGGTGGCCCTTTTCCCGCACATTGAAGATAACCTCAAAACCCCTGACGGCCGCGAAGCCGCCAACCCCGACGGTTTGATTCCCCGCACGGTGCGCGCGATTAAGGCGGCCTGCCCGAACTTAGGCGTCATGTGCGACGTTGCGCTTGACCCCTACACCACACACGGCCAGGACGGTCTCATCGATGAGACGGGCTATATTCTCAACGACGAAACAATTGAGATGCTCATCGAGCAGTCGCTTGCGCAGGCCCGCGCCGGCACCGACGTTGTGGCGCCCTCAGACATGATGGACGGCCGCATCGGCAAAATCCGCGCCGCCTTTGACCGTGAAGGCCTCATTCACACGCGCATCATGGCCTATTCCGCCAAGTACGCCTCCGCTTTCTACGGCCCGTTCCGCGACGCCGTGGGTTCAAGCTCCAACCTCGGCAAGTCCAATAAGTCCGTCTACCAGCAGGATCCGGCCAACAGTAACGAAGCCCTCTGGGAAGTGGGCCTTGACCTTGAAGAAGGCGCCGACATGGTGATGGTCAAGCCCGGGATGCCCTACCTTGATGTGGTTCGCCGCGTCAAGGACGAATTCATGGCCCCGACCTTCGTCTACCACGTCTCCGGCGAATACGCCATGATCAAGTTTGCCGCTCAGGCCGGTGCCATCGATGAAAAGCGCATCACGATGGAAACGATGATCTGCTGCAAGCGCGCCGGTGCCGACGGCATCCTCACGTACTGTGCTCTGGATGTTGCCCGCTGGCTCAAGGAAGGCTGGAATTATTAATGCCTGACAAGCGGAAAGCCTGTCGCTTTCCGCTGTGACAACAAAGCCTGGAGGCCTCACGGTTTCCGGGCTTTATTTTCCGGGTGGTTTTGGTGCAAAACCATGCAGACGACCGGCACATCAGACACAATGCGCGGGATAACCAAAGGAGAAAACCGCCATGGCTCAGATGACCGTCCGCATTGACGACAACCTCAAGGTGCAGGCCGAGATGCTCTTTGCCGAAATCGGCATGCCGCTTTCAACCGCCGTCACGATTTTTCTTAAACAGGCCGTCCGCTCTAACGGTATGCCGTTTCCGCTCAAAGCCGATCCTTTCTTTTCCGCTGAAAACCCGGCCTGTCTTTTGAAAGCCAAAGAACGGATGGAACGACAGTCAGGCCCGCACAGCGATGCAGAAGCACACAGCTCACGGAAGGCAACAAAAAGCCCGGGCATCAGAAGACATCCGGGCTTAGCCTCAACCTCAGCCAGCAAACGGCCGCCGTTTGAGTATCAGGCGAGTTTTGCAAGCAACGCGTCGGCTTCGGCTTGAAGCGTCGCCTTTTCGCTGTCTTTGAGCGTGAGCTTATTGGTCGTAAAGGCCTCACGGTCAAGCGTTACACCGCACTGCGGTTCAACGACGTCAGCGCGCACAAACATGAGAAGCTCCGTCAGTTTGGCAAGCACAAAAGAGGCCGCGCTGCCGCCTGCGGCGCCGCTTACTGCCACAATCTTGCCGGCAAGCGCCGTTTTGCGTTCGGGGTCGGAGGGATCGCTCGGGCGCGAGAGCCAGTCAACTGCGTTTTTGAGCAACCCGGGATAACTGTGGTTGTATTCGGGCGTCATGATCCAGAGCGCATCGGCCTCGGTCACTTTGCGGCGCAGCTCAGCCACTGCCGGCAGTACCGGGTTTTCACAGTCCTGATTCACAAGCGGCACGGACGCAATATCAAGAAAAGCGGTTTGGGCTTTTCCTGCCAGATGCGCCGCAGCTTCCTGAGCGAGCTGTCGGTTAAAGGAATCTTTTCTCAGAGAGCCTACAACGAAAAGAACCTTCTTCACTTTTTTCTCCCAAAACTTACAGATTCGGTTGGCACATGCAGTGCGCCAGAGGCTCCTGTGGCAGGCGCACGAGGCCTGAAAAATCCGTCACAACGGGCTTGATGACCGAGGGATCGATACCGACCGCCTCACGCACGGCGCCGCGGATATCAAAGACACCTGCGGCCTGCGCGGTGAGCCTGTCAATCCAGAAGTCAATAAAGGACGTCTCCGGCTCCACCCACAGGGGCTTTACAGCGGCATCAAGCCTAGCAAGGCGTCTAGCTTCATCAAAGGCAGTCTCAAGCCCCCCGAGCTTATCCACAAGCCCGAGCTGAGCGGCCTGGCGCCCCGTGTAGACACGGCCCTGTGCAAGGTTCGAGACCTTGGCAACCGGCAATTTTCTTGCCTTGGCAACCAAAGAAATGAAGTCCCGGTAGGTTCTTTCAACCGTCAGGCCCATCACCGCTTCAAACCGCGGATCCATCGCCTGCGAGGGATCCCGCGCGTCCGCAAGCCACGTCGTGGAGACGCCGCCCGTACCGACGAATAGTTTTTCCAGGGTCTTTTCAAACGTGGGCATCATGCCGAAAACGCCGATGCTGCCGGTAATCGTCATGGGATCGGCAACAATCACGTCAGAGGCCAGGGACACCCAGTAGCCGCCGCTTGCGGCCGTATCCCCCATGCTCACAACGACGGGTTTGCCGTCTTTGCGGACAAGCTCCAGCTCGCGGCGGATCATTTCGCTTGCCACGGCACTCCCCCCGGGGCTGTCAACCCGCAGCACCAGTGCTGCGGCATCCGGTTCAAGGCGCACGGCGCGGATCTGATCGGCAACCGTTCTGTCGCCCACGCCCCCGAAGCCGGAATTGCCGTCGCGAATCTCACCCTCAAGCGTCACAACCGCGATGAATTTACCCTTGGCGGCAGAGGCGGGGCTGCCTGCCAGATAATCGCGGTAGTCGATGGTTCTTAAGCTGTCTTTTCCCTTTTTGCCGCCCTGGCGCTCGACCAGCAGGTCGTTCACCTCATCGCGGGTCTTCAGACCGTCAACGAGATTGGCCTTAAGCGCCACGGCGCTCATGTCGCCCGCAAGTTCCTTAAGCGTCGCAGGAAGCGTATCAATCATTTCGGAAATGGTTCCGGGCATAAGACCCCTTGCCCGCTGCATGGAGTCAGCGAGCTGCGCCCATGCGTCCGTCATCCAGTAGCGGTCGGCTTCCAGAGACTCTTTGGAAGGCGCCGAGAGCACATAGGGTTCCGGAAACGTCTTATAAGCCCCGGCCTTAAAGACATGTACCGTGACGCCCGCTTTTTTAAGAAGCTCGCCCCAGTAAAGGCGCGAGCTTGCCACGCCGGTGAGCATCACCTGCCCCATCGGGTGCAGATAGACGTCGCTTGCGTGCGCGGCAATGGCGTACTGGCGCTGGGAAAAGCCGCCGGACCAGACGGTGATGCGCTTGCCGGTTCCCTTAAAGCGGTCCATGGCGTTGCCGATTTCGTGAATCGACGCCATGCCGATGCGGGAAAGATCATCGAGCCGCATCAAAACGCCGGAAATTGCGGGGTCCGCGGCCGCGAGATCGAGCGCCTCCACCACGTCACGCAGCAGCGTCTCGCGGGGGCTCTCGGAAGTCAGGCGCGCAAGAAGGCTCTCGCGCGAAGCCGACTGACGCGAATCCACTACCGCCCCCTCAACCGGAATCACCAGTACCGTGCCGGGTGCGGCTTTTTCCGTCTGCAGCGCAAGCACAATCCAGCCGAGCACGACGCCCAGAACAATGAGGAAAATAAGGTTCATGAACGCCCGGCGTGTAAAGTCCAGAAGCGTCCAGCACCCGTGAAGGATGCCTTTGAGAATACTGATCATCAGAGACTCCGGAAAACGCAGGCTGTTGCGGAATAATTAATGATACCGCCCGTCGATGACGGGAAAATGCGCTTCAGCAACAGGCTTATGCAGACACAGGCGCAGCAGGTCCTTGGCAGTCGAAATCACGCTGTCAACCCACACCGGCTTTTGAACCGCCCTGCCGCGTCCGGCGTTACCCGTGCACCATACCGTGAGCATCCCGAGGCTTTTGGCAGCCCTGAGGTTTCTCAGGCTGTCTTCAACAAGCACACAGTCGCGGGGCTTGACCCCGGCCATGGCTGCCGCTTTCACCAGCAATGTCTTATCAGGCTTACAGCGCCAGCGTCCGAGCACATGCATATCGCTTGAAGTCATTTCGCCCGAAAACACATCCTCAACCCCAAGGTGCCGCAGCACCCGGTGCGCGTAGTCGCGCGGGCCGTTGGTGAGCAGAAACTTTTTGCCGGGCAAGCGCACAAGAACGCGCCGCAGATAAGCCGCCGGCACCCGGGTTCTCGCAAGTGCCTCCACGTCAAAGTGATGCACGGCGTTTAAAAAGGCTTCAGCATCAATGCCTTCGTGACGGGCCAGCCCGATAAAGGTCGCACCGTACTGTGCCCAATAGGCTTCCTGCTTTGCCTGCGCTTCGGGTACCGGGATACTGAGGGCTTTGGCAATCCAGTGCCGCATCTCATAGTGAATGGCGTCAAACATGCCGGCTGATGCGCAGTAAAGCGTGTCGTCCATGTCAAAAAGCCAAACCTTGGGCGTGCGCGGCAGGGGCCGGGCCTCAAAATGCAGCAGATCCGGTGTCATCACTTGTCCGCGTTAATCATGGTACCCACACCCTGCGGCGTGAGAATTTCAAGAAGCAGACAGTGATTCACCCGCCCGTCGATGATGTGCACGCTTCTCACGCCGTTTTTGGCGGCCTGAAGGGCTGAGGCAAGTTTCGGAAGCATCCCGCCCGAGATCGTGCCGTCCTTAAAGAGCGCATCAATGCCGGAGGCGGTAAGGCCGGAAAGAAGATTGCCGTCGCGATCCAGGACACCCGGGGTATTGGTGAGCATCACAAGCTTTTCGGCTTTAAGGGTCTCAGCAATGCGCCCTGCCACCACGTCGGCGTTGATGTTGTAGGCAAGACCGTCCTCACCCATGCCGATCGGGCTAATCACGGGAATGAAGTGATCCTGTTCAAGCGCCTGCACCACGGACGGGTTCACAGACTGAATTTCCCCGACCTGACCGATGTCGTGGTAGACGTTGGGGTCATTGGTGTCCTGAAGCTTCAGACGCCGCGCGGTGATCATGCCCCCGTCCTTGCCGTTTAAGCCCACGGCGTGACCGCCGTAACTGTTGATCATCTGAACGAGGTCGCCCTGCACCTGACCGCAGAGCACCCACTCAACGACTTCCATCGTTTCGGGGTCGGTAACGCGCATACCCTGCACGAACTGACTCACCTTACCCACGCGGTTTAAGGCGTTGTTGATCTGGGGCCCGCCGCCGTGCACGATCACGGGATTCATGCCGACAAGCTTCAAAAGAACCACGTCCCGGGCAAAAGCCTTCTGCAGTTTGGGATCCGTCATGGCGTTGCCGCCGTACTTGATGACGATGGTTTTACCGTGAAAGCGCTGAATATAAGGAAGCGCTTCGGAAAGCACCTCAGCCTTTAAAAAGGCAGGCACAAGCTGAGTATTCGGAGCAGATGCGTCAACCGGGATCATGTCGCAGATGTGTCCACAAAACAGGTGGATCGGAAAAACTGACACTGCAGGTCGCGCAGGATTCGAAATCCTCTGTCTTCTGCATTGCCCGCATTGTATAGCAGAGCGCCGCCGCGCCCGTGCAAACATTGCGTACAAAAATGCCGGCATCACACCGTATTACTGTAGTCAAGTCCTTTCTGTTTGGGTGCGGGTTCCATGGAAAACACAAACGGCTCCCGGAAAGACTTGTCGTTTGCGGCAGAAAAATAAAGCAACATGACAAATTCCCCTGATTTTGCAGAAATTCTGCAAAATCACCTTAAACAAGGATTTCAGCTTTTGCCGCTTTGGGCCATTGTCTGCCGATTTGTCCGGACAACAAAAAAGCGGCCGGGAAAACCTGAGTCTTCTCAACCGGCCGCTTTTTCTGCTTCGAATAAAACTTAAAGCACGTAGCGCGACAAATCTTCGTTGCCCGCGAGTTCCCCGAGTTTTTCCACCACGTAGGCTTCGGTGACTTCTAGCGTCATCGTGGCGGTGTTGCCTGCCTCGTAGCTTACGTCTTCCAAAAGCTTTTCCATCACCGTGTGAAGCCGGCGGGCACCGATGTTTTCGGTGCGCTCGTTCACTTCATAGGCGTAACGCGCAATGGAGCGGATCGCTTCCGGGGTAAAGGTGACTTCGGCGCCGTCGGCCTTTAAAAGCGCCTGGTACTGCTTCACAAGCGAGCAGTCCGTCGACGTGAGAATCTTTTCAAAGTCTTCGGCCGTCAGGCTCTTTAATTCCACGCGGACGGGAAGACGCCCCTGAAGTTCCGGCACGAGATCCGAAGGCTTGGAGAGGTGAAAGGCCCCCGAAGCAATAAAGAGAATATGGTCAGTCTTTACCCAGCCGTACTTCGTGCGCACGGTCGTGCCTTCAATCAAGGGCAGGAGGTCGCGCTGCACGCCTTCGCGCGAGACGTCGGCGCCCGATACGTTTTCCGCGCCCTTGGCGATCTTGTCGATTTCGTCGATAAAGACAATACCGTTATTTTCCACATTGGCAATCGCGTCGCGGGTGGTCTCGCCCTTGTCAATCAGTTTTGCCGACTCTTCATCGGTGTAGATGTCGAGCACTTCCTTTACGCTCATGCGGCGCTTTTCACGGTTTTGCTGCTGCATCTTTTCAAAAAAGCCCTGCAGCTGATTTTCCATGTCGTCCATTCCGTCGGGTGCAAGCACGTTAAAGACGGGGCCCTCGGCAGGCACCTCGGCTTCCACGGTCTTGTCGTCCAATTCACCGTTTCGGATCTGCTCGCGGAAACGCCGGCGGGCCACGCTCTCGGCGGGCTTCACAGGTGCGCCGTTTTCATCGGTCACGGCCGTTGCGGGCGGCACGAGAAGATCAAGCACCCGCTCAACCGCCGCTTCTCTTGCCTGCGCCTGCACTTTTTTCTTCTGCGTCTCACGCATGAGTTTCATGCCCGCTTCCATCAGATCCTTGATGATGGATTCAACGTTGCGGCCGACGTAGCCCACTTCCGTAAATTTCGTGGCTTCGGTCTTTACAAACGGGGCATCGGTGAGTTTGGCAAGGCGCCGGGCAATCTCGGTTTTACCCACACCGGTGGGCCCGATCATAAGAATGTTTTTGGGCGTGATTTCCGAGTGCAGGGGTTCGGCCACACGCGAACGCCGCCAGCGGTTTCTCAGGGCCACCGCCACAGCGCGCTTGGCATCATTTTGTCCGACGATGTACTTATCAAGTTCGCTCACGATTTCGCGCGGCGTCATCATTGCATTGGTCATAGATCTTTCGTTTTTTGTTCGTTCGTCAGAGGATGGTCTTACTCAGGCCTTTTTGGCCTCAGGCGCCTCACCTACGGTTTCCACCGTGAGGTTGTGATTGGTGTAGATACAGAGGTCGCCCGCAATCGTAAGCGACGCGCGCGCAATGGCTTCCGCGCTCATCTCGGTGTGTTCCATAAGGGCCCGCGCCGCAGACTGCGCATAGGCGCCGCCCGAGCCGATCGCGGCAATGCCGTGCTCGGGTTCAATCACGTCGCCGTTACCCGACAAAATCAGGGTCGTGTCCTTGTCCGCGACAATCATCATGGCTTCAAGGTGCCTTAAGGCCCGGTCGGTGCGCCATTCCTTGGCCAGTTCCACCGCGGCGCGCATCAGAATCCCGGAGTGCTTCTCAAGTTTTCCCTCAAAGCGCTCCACCAGCGTAAAGGCGTCGGCCGTGGCGCCCGCAAACCCCACCATGATGCGGTCATGATAGACGCGGCGCACCTTGCGGGCCGTTCCCTTAAAGACGATGTTGCCGAGCGTGACCTGGCCGTCGCCCGCCATCGCGGCGACGCCGTTGCGGCGCACGCACAGAATTGTGGTTCCGTGAAACTGTTCCATTATTTTTTCATTCGCAGTGAATCAGAAGCGGACACCGTCAAAAAGTGTGCGGCCCGCTTTAAACACCGCAGATTAAGAAACTTCAAAGAAAAAGGGAAGGTCTCGCAACCTTCCCTTGCAACTTAGCACCCGCACGGGCGCCTCAGAATTCGGTTCGAACAGGCAATCAATCCCCGAACATCTTCTGCTTGATTTCGCGCCGCTGCTGCGCTTCAAGCGAGAGAGTGGCCGTCGGACGCGCCAAAAGCCGCGCCGCACCGATGGGTTCGCCGGTTTCTTCGCACCAGCCGTATTCGCCGTCTTCGATGCGCTTAAGGGCAGCCTGTACCTTTTTCAGCAGCTTCCGTTCACGGTCACGCGTTCTGAGTTCCAGCGCGTGCTCCTCTTCGATCGTGGCACGGTCGGCAGGATCGGGCACAACGGTCGTCGCACGCAGATTTTCCGTCGTCTTGTCGGCATTGTGCTGAAGTTCCTTTTCCATGACGCTTAACCGATGCTTGAAAAATTCCAGCATCTTGTCGTTCATGTAGTCCTTATCGGACATTGCCAGGACTTCCTGCTCGGTCAAAAGTTTCTTCGTTGCCATGACGGTATCTTTGAAAAAACAATGGAACCCGCAACCGGCGGCTGCGGGACGCATTCGGTAAAAACAAGGGAACTGCAGGCTGCCGGAAGACAGCCTTTTCAGGTTCGAAACGCGGTACCCACAAGGGCTTTTCCTGGATCGACCCAAACTCCCCGTTTCTTTAAGGGTGCAGACAATAGCACACTTCAGCCGTTTTCAGCGAAAAATCAAAGAGAAACTAATCTATTCCTCTGATAAACACGTTGCAAAGCCCTCCAAAATCGCCTTCTGCGGCAGGTTTTTGCCGATGATGACGATCTTGTTGGCGGGCTTTTTATCGCCCCAGGTGCCCAAAACGTCCGCCGAGCACACCATATGAACGCCCTGCAGCACGCAGCGGCGGTCGGTCTGCTTGAAGTAGAGCACGCCCTTGTAGCGGAGCATATTCTGCCCGTAAACGGCCACCAGACTCTGGATGTACTGATCAAAGCGCGGTGCATCAAAGGGGCGGTCGGACTCAAACACAAAGGCGGAGACGTCATCGTGGTGATGGTGATGCACGCCCGTTAAAAACGTCGGATCAATATCCAAAACGTCATTCATGTTAAAGCCGCAGATGTTGAGAACCTTCTCCACCGGGAGGTTTCCCATATTGACCGGCTCAATGGGGCAGCGCGGATTGATCGCAATCAGGCGCTCCTTGAGCTTTTCCACGTCTTCGGGCTTTACCAGATCGGTTTTGCTGATGAAGATGCGGTCGGCAAAACCCACCTGATCCTTGGCTTCGGGCTGCTCGTCCAAGGTCTGCATGCCGTGCTTGGCGTCAACGATCGTCACCACGCCGTCGAGGCGGTAAAAGCACGCGACCGCATCGTCCATAAAGAATGTCTGGCACACAGGGCCTGGATTAGCGACCCCCGTTGTTTCAATCACAACGTAATTAAAGTCAATTTCGCCCTTGTCGCGGCGGATTCTCAGATCCGTGAGAATCCGGGAGAGGTCTCCGCGGATCGTGCAGCAGATGCAGCCGTTATTCATCTGAACGATCTGCTCCTTGCCGTTATGCACGAGAAGCTCGTTATCGATCCCCTCTTCACCGAATTCATTTTCGATGACGGCGATCTTGTACTTGTGATCCTCACTCAGAATCCGGTTTAAAAGCGTGGTTTTACCGGCCCCGAGAAAGCCCGTCAGAATGGTGACCGGAATTTCAGGTTCAGGTGCGAGCCCGAGGTTATCTTCCTGCATGACTGTGTCCTCATGACGCGAAAGACGCCGCGATGACCCGCTGGCGTCCTTCGTCAAAATCGTCGGGGAAAAACTTCTCCCCCAAAAAAAGTTGTCTGGGATTATGCCGCGGGTAAAGCGCCGCGGCACGCCCTTTTTGTAACCGCTATCTCATGAGAAGATGCAGCCCCTTTAAGTACTCCCCTTCGGGATAGGTCATCAGAAGCGGGTGATCGGCTCCGGCCGCAAAGCGCTCCAGCGCCCAGACGTCCTTGCCGGAATCAATGACGGCTCCGGCAATAATCTTCTGAAAGAGATCCGGGTCAATCGCGCCCGAGCAGGAGAAGGTAAAGAGGTGGCCCCCGGCGTTTAAAAGCTTCAGGCCGTTAAGGTTGATGTCCTTATAGGCGCGGGCCGCCCGCTCCACGTGAAAGTGGCTTGAGGCAAATTTCGGGGGATCAAGAATCACAAGATCAAACGTTTCACCGGCGTCGCGCATTTTCCGGAGCGCCTCAAAGACGTCGTCTTCGACCCAGCTTAACCTGTCGTCGCTAAACCCGTTCATTTCGGCGTTGCGTTTGGCCTGGGCCAGGGCCTCGGCGGAGCTGTCAACACTGACAACGTGCGCGGCCCCGCCTTTGACAAGCGCCAGCGAAAAGCCCCCGGTGTAGCAAAAGCAGTTAAGGGCCCGCATCGGGCGGCCGGTTTCCTTTAAAAACGCGGCCGCAAGCTTTTGTGCTGCAAGCCGGCTTTCGCGCTGATCGACGTAAAACCCGGTCTTGTGCCCGACTCTCACGTCCACGCCGTACTTCACGCCGTCTTCAACGACTTCAATGACTTCGGGGGGTTCGTCTCCTGCCAAAACCCCGGTTCTCACCGTGAGCCCCTCGCGCCTGCGGGTGGCGGCGTCCGAGCGGTCAAAGACCCCCTTGGCGCCCGTGATGTCCATCAGGTCGTCAGCGATTTCCCTTAAGTGCAGCTCAGCCCCGGCGCTCTGAAACTGCGTCACCACCCAGTCGCCGTACTGATCGACGATAAGGCCCGGAATGCCGTCGGCCTCACCGAAAACAAGGCGCCGCGCGGTGGTACGCGCAAGAAGCGGCTCACGGGCCCTGACGGCCGCCGCGAGTTTGTCCTTAAAAAAGGCGGGCGACTCAACCGGGGCCTTTTCGTCAAACGCCCACATGCGCACGCGCAGGGTTGAACTCGGCGAATAGGCGCCAAAACCCAGAAATCGGCCGTCAGAGGCCAACACCCGCACCGTTTCGCCGACGCCGGGTTTGCCGGCCACGCGTCCCACCGCTGTGTCGTAGACCCAGGGGTGACGTCTCAGAAGGCTTTTTTCCTTCCCTTTTTTCAGAAAGACTTCCAGCATTTTATTTTTCCGCAACGCAAAATCAGGCCGGCATCACCGGCAGGTTGTCCGTTTCCACGGTACCTTCAAAAACGACTTCCGCCGGGCCCGTGAGATACACGTGATGCCCGGGACCGGCCCAGGAAATCCGGAGTTTTCCTCCGTGCATCGTGATTTCCACGGCCTCATCAAACATGCCGCGGCGCATCCCCGTCACAGCCGCCGCACACGCCCCGGTGCCGCAGGCAAGGGTTTCTCCGGCGCCGCGCTCGTAGACCCTCAACCGCGCCTCAGAGCGCGACAGGGCCTGTAAAAAACCGACGTTGACTTTCTGCGTGAAGTCCTCGTCCTTCTGAAGTGCTTCTCCGATCGCTTCCACGCAGGCGGTTTCAGTGTCCCCGCAGACCATCACGGCGTGGGGGTTACCCATCGAAACGAGCGAAAGCCAGACGTCGCCTTCAGGGGTTTTCACCTGCCAGAGCGTGTCTTTATCGCGCGTGAGGTGCGAGTGCCCCTCAGACTTAAAGTGCACGGCCTCGGGCCCAAACGCGGGCTCACCCATATCAACCGTCACGCGGCCGTCGGCCTCAACGCGCGGCCGGATGATGCCCTTCATGGTTTCACAGGCAATTTCGGTTTTATCCGTCAAACCCAGATACCGGACGTACACGGCAAAGCAGCGCGCGCCGTTACCGCACATCTCGACTTCGCCGCCGTCACAGTTAAAGATCCGGTACTTAAAGTCCGCCTGAGCTGTCTCGGGCTTTTCAACCACCAGCATCTGGTCGCAGCCGATGCCGAAGTGGCGGTCACAGAGCGCGCGCACGAGTGCGGGCGTAGCGTGAAAGGGCTTATCCCAGGCATTGATCATGATGAAATCGTTGCCCGCACCCTGCATTTTGGTAAAGGAAAGACGCATGCGTGTGTCTCGAAAAATATTTAATAGAGGGGCTTTGCGCCCTCGGGCCGCGTTTTAAAGCGCCGGTGCGTCCAAAGGTACTGATCCGGGAGCTTGAGAATCCAGCGCTCGAGTTCGGCGTTGATGCGGCGCGTGTCGGTCACGTCGTCCCCAGTGGGGTAGTTTTCCCAGGGCTCACTGATGTGTGCCGTGTAGCCCGTTTCCGTCATCTCCGCCACGCAGAAAAGGACTTTGGCTTTTGTGGCGTGCGCGAGCCTTCCGCACATCGCAAGCGTTGCCGCCGGCTCCCCGAAAAAGGGCACAAAGACCGCATCGCGGGCGCCGAAATCCATGTCCGGAAGATAGTAAAAGGGAAGCCCCTGGCGCATGGCGCGCACAACGGCCAAAAGATCCCCCCTGCGGTGCTCACCCTTGGCAATTAAAACCGGATCGGAAAAGCGCCGGCGGCCTGCGAGCGCCGCCTCATCCCAGGCGGCATTACGCTGCTTTTGGTAAAGCGACACGCCTCTCACATGCAGGTTAAAGGCAATGCCCACGGCATCAAGCCCCACAAAATGCGGTGCCACGATAATAAGCGGCCGGTTGGTTTTGTCCGTCACCCGCTCAAGCCCTTCAAAGGTGACGAGCTTACCGACCGCTTGCGCCGACCCGTTCCAGAGCACCCCGTGGTCAAGCGCTGCGCGCGCCAGATGCACATAATTGGCTTTGGCAATGGCGCGAAGCTCCCCTTCCGTCTTATCCGGAAAGCAGACCCTGAGATTGGTCATCGCCACGTGACGCCGTTTGGGAATACCGACCCAAAGCACGGCCGCCACGACGCGCGCCAGGACCTTTCGGGCCCCGAGCGGCACATGAGCAAGGCTTTTGACGGCACCGATCCAGAACCGGGCCGCCAGATCGGTGATCGACAAAACGAAGACTCCGCAAAAGTGGCTTAGGAATCCCGTCATTTTAGCCGCTGAGATCGTTTGGTTTTGCAACAGACGCTGTGGCGCGCAGGCTCTGCGCGGTATAGTTAGTGCCTCACACAGTCTGAGGCGCTCATGCGCCCGGACTCAAAAGACACGAGTCCGACAACCGATACCGGAAAGCGCCGAGTCCACAATGTCTTCTTCTCTTACTTACTTTTCCGGCCGTGCAGCCCGCAGGCTGCGCAAAAGGGTGGCCGCCGTCCTGATGAGCACCGCCCTTGCCGCGGCATCGGCCGCCTGGGCCGCGGACAAACCGGGCGACATTGAGGCTGATGCCCTGCGCTCGGTTCTCACTGCTGAAATCGCGCTGCAGCGGGGGCTTTATCCCCAGGCCTGGCGGCAGTTTATGAATGCGGCGCAAAGCCTCAAAAACGCGGAACTTGCCGGGCGCGCCTATGACGCCGCGAGTGCTGCCGGGAACACCGAAAACGCGCAGATTGCGCTCGAACTCTGGCACACGCTTGATCCCAAAAACAGCCGCGTGGTGGTTCTCACTGCCTCCAAGGACCTTGCAAGCACAGAGCCGGACGTGCGTGCTGCGGCCGAAAAGCGCCTTACGGCAGAACTCAAAAAGACAAAGCAGCCCACGATGATGCTTGCGCGCATCTACGATGCCGCGGGGCCCGAGGCTGACCGCCAGACGCTTTACACCACCCTTGAGCGGCTTGCCGCCAACGTAAAGAAAAACGCCCGCATTGAGCTGCTTCTCGCCGCTGCTGCGGACGCCGCAGGCTACAAGCGCAGGGCCGCGCAGCACGCCGTCAAGGCGAGTGACTACGCTCCCGACGACAGTCAGATTCTGATGAGCGGCGCGGACTTTGAGTACCGCGTCAATCCGTCGGCCACGACGCGGCGCCTCACGGAGTTCTTAAAGCGCCACCCCGACGACATTACGGTAAGAACGGCGCTTGCGAAGTCCCTCATCCGCACGGGAACGGTTGAGGACGTCAAGCGCGAATTGGACATCATCAACCGTAAGGACGGCACGAGCCCGCAGACCATGTTTGCGCTGGGCACGATTGCCGAGGAAGCGGGGCTTTTCACCGACGCCGAGCTCTATTACAACAAGTACCTGGTGGCGGTTGCCAAGGCCGAAAACGGTGAGCAGTATCTGCCGGACGCCGCGTACACGCGCCTGGCGATGGTGAAACTCCAGCAGGGCGACAAAATGAAGGCCGTCGAGTGGTTTGCCAAGGTCGAAAAAGGCGACAAATATCTGCCCTCTAAAATGAAGCAGGCCGAAATTCTTGCCGACATGAACCGCACCGACGAGGCCTGCCGGGTGCTACGGGAAATCCGGGCCGATAACGGGAAGAAAGCACAGTTTCGCCTCGCCTGCTCCGACCTTTACATGAAGGCGGGCCGCACCAAGGACGCCTATCAGGCGGCGGATGAGGCCCTTAAAACGGCGCCGCACGAACCCAATGTCATCTACCGCACCGCGATGCTTGCGGAAGCCGCGGGTGAGGCCGCCCGCGCCGAAGCGCTTTTAACCCACTACATCGAAATCGCCCCGGGCGACGCCAACGGCTACAACGCCCTCGGCTACATGTGGCTTGAGCGCGGCGTGAAAACCAAGGATGCCGCGCCTCTTATTGAAAAGGCCATGGAATTATCCAAAGGCAAAGACAGCTACATCGTCGACTCCATGGGGTGGTTGAGGTACCGCCAGGGCAAACTCAAGGAAGCCGAACAGTACTTGAGGCAGGCCCTCTCGATGAATCCGGACGTGGACGTGGCGTTGCACCTTGCGGAAGTCTTAGCGCGCCTCGGAAACCACACGGAGGCCGTAAAGTATCTTGAGGCGGTTTTAAAAGCCTCGCCTCAAAACGTCACGGCGCAGCGCCTGATGCAGACCCTCAAAACAAAGGGAGAACGTCAATGAGCGCCGTTACTTACTCCCGCCGCACCGTGATTGCCGCTGCCGCGGCGGCACCGCTTTTGATTTCCGGCTGCGCGGGCCTTGTGATGCCGGATTCGCGCGTTTATTCCGGGCGCTTTTCCTTAAAGCTCACCACACAGAAAAAAACCGAAACGGCCGCGGGCAAATACCGCCTCGTGAAGTCCGGCGATGCGTATGAGCTTGACCTCATGACGCCTCTGTCCGGTGTTTTGGGCCGCGTTTACGTGACGCCCACTTCTGCCCGCGTAGAACGTAACGGTCAGGAGGATCTCACCGCCCCGAATGAAGAGATCCTCATGCGCGAAGCCTTCGGGTTTTCGCTCCCGGTTGCGGTGCTTGCCGACTGGCTTGAAGGGAAAGCGAGCCCCCGTATGCCCCACGGAAAAGAAACGCTCGGGCGCTTTACGCAGGCAGGCTGGACCCTGCAGTACGTTGCGGCGGGCGAAAGCAGTGCGGTCTCTGTTTTAAGAATGCGCCGCAGCGATCCGGGCCGCGCGATTCTCATTGCGCTTACCGTTGAAAAAGAGAATTAAGTCATGGCCGTCACCCCTGTCGTCTGCCCGGAAACCCTCGCGGCCGTACCTCTTCCGGCCGGCAACGTTGAAACCGTGACGGTTCCGGCGCCTGCCAAACTCAATCTTTTTTTACATGTCACCGGCAGGCGCGCTGACGGCTATCACCTGCTTGAATCCCTTTTCTGCCTTGTAACGCTTGCGGACACCCTGCGTTTCACGCGGCTTGCTGCCGCCTCCGGTGTGGTGCGCACCGGCGACATGGCCGAAGCCGGGGAAGCCGACCTCTGTGTGCGTGCGGCCCGGGCCCTCGAAAAAAAGACCGGAAAAAACCTTGACGTTGAAATACACGTCACAAAGCGTATTCCCTCAGGCGCCGGAATGGGCGGGGGGTCAAGTGATGCGGCCTCAACGCTTATCACGCTTAACCGCCTCTTTGCCCTGGGGCTCACGCGCGATGAACTCATAACCATTGCCGTAACGCTCGGCGCTGACGTCCCCTTCTTTGTGTTCGGACAAACCGCCTTTGCCCGGGGTATCGGTGAAATTCTCACGCCCGTTACGACGCCCGCGGCGCGCGTTGCGCTTGCGATGCCTTCGGTTCCCACGGCCACGGCCGGGATTTTCGGTGACCCGGAACTCAAGCGCGATACGCCCTCTGTGTCCGTTGAGGCGCTCACTTCCGACATCCAAGCCCACTGGCCCCGCCTTTTCGGGCACAATGACCTTGAAGCGGTTGTCGTAAAGCGCAACCCCGACGTCAGGCGTCTCATCGCTGCCATGGGTGCGGGAGCCCGCATGACGGGATCGGGGTCGGCTGTTTTTGCCGCGGAAGTGTCGGAAGAATCCGCTCTCAAGCACCTCAAAAACCTCGCAGCGGGCGACGCCGGATGGACCGCCTCGGTTCTCGCGCGCCACCCGCTTTATGACTGGCTTTGAGGTTTCCCGCAAAAAACCTGTAAAATGCCGACTCCTGACAGGGGGGTAGCCAAGTGGTAAGGCAACGGATTTTGATTCCGTGTATCGTAGGTTCGAATCCTATCCCCCCTGCCAAATTCGAAATTTTCCAAAAAGACTTGACAAGCCGGAAAATTTCCGTACCATTCGCGTCGTCGCTGAAGTCATCGAAAGAGAGTTCCTGCGCAGACGGGATAACAACCCATACGCAGGCGGTGATGCCCCGATTCGTTAACGCGGGCGCAAGCGAGTGAAACCCGCAGGCCGATTGACGCCTGGCGGGTTTTTTGATTTTCTGCGCCTCCAAAACCGGCTTTTCCCGTTTTTTTTCGGCGTGTTGAGCGTTGATTCAAAACGCCTTCGGTGTTAAAATCTTGCGTTTTCCGGAGAACGGCACCGCTGCTTTCCGGCCGATTTTTTCCATAACAACGCTTTGCAAGCCTGACGCGTCATATCCGTCGGACGGGTAAATCAACCAAAAGAGCTCACGATCATGGTTCCTGTCGTTCCTGACAGCCTGAAGGTTTTCTCAGGCAATGCCAACCCCAAGCTGGCACATGCGGTAACCCAGTACCTCAACATTCCGCTCGGCCGTGCGACCGTCAACCGCTTCTCCGACGGGGAAGTGATGGTGGAAATCAATGAAAACGTCCGCGGCAGCGACGTTTTCGTGCTGCAGAGTACCTGCGCCCCCACCAACGACAACCTCATGGAACTCATGATCATGGTGGACGCGCTGCGCCGCGCCTCCGCACGCCGCATCACGGCCGTGATGCCCTACTACGGCTACGCCCGCCAGGACAGACGTCCGCGTTCCGCACGCGTTGCAATTTCCGCGAAGGTTGTCGCGAACATGCTTCAGAGCGTGGGCGTTGACCGCGTCCTCACGATGGACCTGCACGCCGACCAGATTCAGGGCTTTTTTGACGTGCCCGTGGACAACATCTACTCCACCCCGGTGCTTTTGAACGACATCCTCTCGCACCAGTACCCGGATCTGATGGTTGTCTCGCCTGACGTCGGGGGCGTCGTGCGTGCCCGCGCAATGGCTAAGGAACTGGGCGTTGATCTCGCGATCATCGACAAGCGCCGTCCGCGCGCCAACGTCGCCGAAATCATGAACATCATCGGCGAAGTCAAGGGCCGCACCTGCGTCATCACCGACGACATCGTTGATACAGCGGGGACGCTGTGCAACGCCGCGGGGGCCCTGAAGGAGCGCGGTGCCAAGCGCGTTCTTGCCTACGCCGCTCACCCCGTCTTCTCCGGCAATGCCGTTGAACGCATCACCAATTCCGCGCTTGACGAAGTGGTCGTCACCGACACCATTCCGCTGCGCCCCGAAGCCGAACAGTGCCCCAAGATCCGCCAGTTAAGCTGCGCGCCTCTGGTGGGCGAAACCATTTCCCGTATTGCACGGGAAGATTCCGTAAGCGCACTTTTTAACGAGTAAGACGTTTCGGAATGACCGAGTGTCTGCCGCTGGTCGCGGCGGCAGACTGTTTTTTTCACTTTTATTCAACCCCTACAAACGGAGTTAACTCAAATGAATTTCACCGCTGTCTTGCGTAAAGAGCAGGGAACGAGTGCGAGCCGCCGCCTGCGTCGCGAAAACAAAGTGCCGGGCATTGTCTACGGCAACAACGTTGACGCTACGCTTATCGCGCTCGATCACAACGAAATCTATTACGACCTGCAGAAGGAAAAGTTCCACGCTTCCATCCTCACGATGCAGCTCGACGGTAAGGATGAGCTCGTTGTTCTGCGTGCTTTCCAGATGCACCCCTACAAGCCCCAGGTTCTGCACTGCGACTTCCAGCGCATTGACCCGAACAGCGAAGTGACGATGCGCGTGCCGCTGCACTTCTTCGGCGGCGAAAACAGCCCGGCCGTCAAGATCGACAAGGGCTTCATCAGCCACCTCGCGGGCGCTGTGGAAGTTGCCTCCATGCCGCAGAACCTGCCGGAATTCATCGATGTGGATCTCTCCGGCATGACGAGCCAGACGACGCTTCGTATTTCCGACGTCAAGCTCCCCGAAGGCGTGCGTGCCATCACCCCGGATCTGCCGATCGCCACGGTTACGGTTATTACCGAAGACACGGCTGCTGCGGCTGCTGCTCCGGCTGCCGACGGTGCTGCGCCCGCTGCGGCTGCCGCCCCGGCTGCTGCTCCCGCCGCCGGCGAAGCAGAAAAGAAGTAATTCTTTACCTGCCGCGTGCCCGCGGCACGACACCCCTGCGGTACGTGCCCGGGCAAAATACGCCGCGACAGCCGTCAGACAGAGTGCTTTGCCATTCTGTACGGCCCGCGGCGTTTTTTTATGACTGATTATTTTCCGGACTTTTTCTTATGGACAACGCCTTCAGTGCACTCGGCCTTTCCGACGCCCTTGTGAGCGCTTTAAGTGAAATGGGGTTTGAAGAACCCACCCCCATTCAGACCGCCGCGATCCCGGTGCTCATTTCCGGGCGCGACGTGCTCGGCCAGGCCGCAACCGGCACGGGTAAGACCGCTGCCTTCGGGCTGCCGTTAATCGAGCGCTTTGTTCTTAACAAAAAGCCCGGGCTCCCCGCAATTCTTGTGCTGACACCCACGCGGGAACTGTGCCTGCAGGTTGCGGAGAGCTTTCTTGCGTTCGGGAAAAACGCCGGTATTGCCGTCGCCCCCATTTACGGCGGTCAGGAATACGGGAGGCAGATCCGGCTTTTAAACCGCGGTGTACATGCGGTTGTTGCGACGCCGGGCCGAGCGTTGGATCACATCCGCAAAGGCACGCTTGACCTCTCGGGGATCAAGGCCCTCGTGCTTGACGAAGCCGATGAGATGCTTGACATGGGTTTTGCCGATGAGCTTGAAGCCATTCTTGAGGAATTGCCCCCGGAGCATCAGACAGCGCTTTTTTCAGCAACGCTCCCGGAGAGAATCCGCCGCATTGCCGAGTCGCACTTAAACGACCCCGAACACATCGTCATTGCCCGCGAAAAAACGGCCGAGGGCGAGACGCCGCGCGTGCCGCAGAAAGCCTATATGGTGGGACGCGCCCACAGACTTGCGGCTCTCGGGCGCATTTTGGACGTTGAAAACCCGGAATTGGCGATCGTCTTTGCCCGCACCCGCAACGAAGTCGATGAGGTGACGGAATCTTTGCGAAACCGCGGCTTTGCCGTTGAGGCGCTCCACGGGGGGCTCGATCAGGACTCCCGCGACCGCGTGATGAAGCGCGCTAAGGCGGGAGCGATTGAAGTGATCGTCGCCACGGACGTTGCCGCACGCGGCATTGACCTCGAAAACGTCACGCACGTCATTAACTACGGGATTCCTGCCTCGCTTGAAACCTACGTGCACCGCATCGGCCGCACGGGCAGAGCCGGCCGCACAGGCCTTGCGATCACGGTGCTTGAGCCCCGTGAACACCGCCGCTTACGCGCGCTTGAAGGCATCACCAAGGCCAAGATTGAACTCCTTTCCGTGCCCTCGGTCACGGACGTGCGCGCCAAACGCATGGAACTCACGCGCGGCGCAGTGAAGGAAGAACTCCTTTCGGGCGCCTTTGAAAAGTACCGCGTGATTGCCGAGCAGCTCTGCGAAGAAGCCGATCCCTTTGAGGTGGCGGCTGCCGCCATTGCCTACGCCGATAAACTCGCGGGCGGCCCCGACGACGAAGATGAAATTCCGGAGGTCACGCCCTTTGAAAAGAAGGGACGGCGTGAGCGCGGCGACAGAGGTGAACGCGGGTTTGAGGGCGCTTCCCGCCGCGAGCGGCTTTCCGACCGTAAGCCCGAAGAGGGCATGACGCGGCTATTTATCGGTGCAGGACGCGAAGCGGGCCTGAGGCCCTCTGACATCGTGGGCGCGATTGCCAATGAAGCGGGCATTGCAAGCCGCCGCATCGGCGCGATCGACATCTCCGACCGCTTCTGCCTGGTGGAAGTCGACGCCCCCGTGGCGCAGGCCGTGATTGCGGCACTCAAAGGCACCACCATCAAAGGCCGCACGGTGACGGTGCGCAAGGACCAACCCAAACGGGCTTCAGGCTACAGAGAGCCCAATCCCCGGCACAAGCGCGAAAAGCGTGAACCCTTAAAGTCCCGTTTCGATGACATTGGGTAGTTTTTATGGCTCAGACAGCAAATAATCCCATCCGGCTCATCGTCGGTCTGGGTAACCCCGGTGACGAATACAAAACGACGCGTCACAACATGGGCTTTATGTTTTTGGATGCACTTGCCTCCAAGTACGGCGCGCGTTTCAGCGCCGAAGCGCGCTTTAACGGCGACACGGCCCGCATCACAACCGACGCCGGTGACCTGTGGCTTTTAAAGCCCACAACCTACATGAACAGTTCCGGCTCCGCGGTGCAGCCCCTGGCGGCCTACTTCAAGATTAAGCCCGAAGAGATCCTCGTCGTGCACGATGAACTCGACATCCCGCCGGGCTGCATGAAGGAAAAGATCGGGGGCGGCAACGCCGGCCACAACGGTCTCAAGGACATTACCGCCAAACTCGGCACCCCCAACTTCTGGCGCCTGAGGATCGGCATCGGGCACCCCCGTGTTTTCTGCCCGCAGCAGCAGGTCTACGACTGGGTTTTGGGGACGCCGTCGCCGGAGCACAAGGCAGCCATCCATGAGTGCCTTGAAGCGGCTCTCAAAACCGTGGAACTCTGGGCCGCGGGCGATGAAGCACGCGTGGAGCGGATGCTCAGAAAGTACGCCAATCCCCCGAAAAAGCCTGCTGCCGAAACGGACGCGAAAACGGATGCCAAAGCCTCCGCGTAATGCGCTTTTGGTAAGCGCCTGCCTTTTGGGTGAGTGCTGCCGCTACGACGCAAAATGCCCGGCAGCACCCGAAGCGCTGAAAACCTTTTTTGCGCGCTGCAGGCAGGCAGACATTGCACTGATCCCCGTGTGTCCGGAGTGCGCCGGGGGGCTTCCCACGCCCCGCCCTCCGGCTGAAATTGAGCCGGGAAAAAGTGCGGCAGACGTTCTTGACGGCATGGGGCGCGTGCGCACGGCAGCCGTAGATGATGTCACAGCGGCTTACGTGACGGGCGCTCACGCCGCACTCAAAGCGGCCCTTGAAACCCGCGCTGAGACGGCACTTCTGAAAGCCAAAAGTCCTTCCTGCGGAAGCGCTGAAGTCTATGACGGGACCTTTACCCGGCGACTTAAACCCGGCAAAGGCGTCACCGCCGAACTTCTCACCCGCAACGGCGTCGCGGTTTACAGCGAAAACGCTCTTCACACGCTCTCAGAAAGACTCTTTTCCGCCAACGTCACCATCCGCCGTGCAACCCCGGCCGATTACGCCGCAGCCGAAAATGTTCTGCGGGAGGCGTTTTGGAACTGCTATGCGCCGGGCGCCTCCGAGCACCTCATCCTCCACCGCATGCGCGCGTCTGCGGGCTTTGTGCCGAAACTTGACCTCGTTGCGGAGACAGGGGGACTGATTGTGGCGTCCGTCGCGTTTCAAAAAGGCAGCATCGTTTGCGATGACGGCCATAAGGTAGAAGTTCTCTCCCTCGGCCTCGTGGGTGTTTTGCCCGCTTATCAGAAAAGGGGCATCGCAAGCCGCCTTATCCGTGAGGCCCTTACGCACGCCGGAAATCTCGGCTTTCGCGCGGTTTTTCTATGCGGCGACCCCCTCTTTTACCGCCGGCTTGGTTTTTTGCCGGCCGAAACCTTCGGAATCCGCACAGCTGAAAACACCTGGTTTGAACCGCTGCAGGTCTTTCCCCTTTTCCCCGATGCGTTAAAGGGCCTCACCGGACGCTACGTCGAGGACAGCGTGTATGCCGTGACAGAGGCTGAGGCGCTGGCCTACGACCAAGATTTTCCGCCCAAGAAGCGCGTAACCGGCACCCCCGGACAAAAGCGCGTTGAAGCGTTTTTCAAACGCCAAAGACCGTATGTCCTGGACGAGAAAAGCCGTCCGGAACACTGACCACAAAGAAGGATTTTTTTCGATGACAAACCTCAACACGCCGGAACTTCAGGGGGCGCTTGACTGCCTCGCGATGCTTCTTCTGCAGCCCGAGGCTGAAAACGCCGTGCAGGCTATTCCCTTTGCCGCCGAAGCTCTTCTCATCCTCGGAAAAGACACGCTGCCGCAAGATTCGCAGGAAGCGCTCACATCCATTGCGGAAAAACCGACCGTTGAACCCGTTGAACTGCAGAAAGCCTATGCGCGGCTGTTTCTGGGAACAGGCGAAGTGACGATTCCATTGTGCGAGAGCGCCTGGACTTCGGGCGACACGCCGCTTCTGTGTCAAAAGCCGCAGGACGAATGCCGCACGCTCTACGAAGCCGAAGGGCTTTCGATCACCGGTGACAACAACATCCCGGAAGACCACCTCGGCGCGATGCTCGGTTTCTCGATTGTCCTTCTTTTGAAAGATAAAACCGAGAAAGTGCGGGACTTCTTTGCCAAGCACCCGGCCGCCTTTATCCCGGCGGTCGTAAAGGCCGTGCGCGCCGAAGCCCGCAAGGACGACCCGTACCTTGACGTCATGGTGCTTCTTGAAGCGCTTGCGGACCTTATGGTCGCCAAGCACTGACACAACGGAAGAACCGGCTTTTCCGGGGAAAAACGCCTGTCCTGAAATCCGGTGACATCGCAGAAGAGCGCATCAGTTGCCCTGCAACGCAAATCCGCTTCTTGGCGGTCTTGCCCGTTTGCTTTCGATATCGCGCGCTGTCCGTCTTTCTGCCTGTCCATCTTTCTGTCATACTCTCACCAAAGTTGATAGTATGATAGAAACTTATCGTTTTTTGGAGAGAAAATGATAGAAAGGCTGCCGGAACAAGAAGATGTCCGGGTCGAATTTAAGGAAACCTGGAGCGAAACAGCCAAAAAGACGCTGATAGCGTTTGCAAACACGCTTGGCGGAAACCTGTATTTCGGTGTGACCGATGATGCAACGGCAAAGGGACTCAGCAAAAAAGAAGTCGATATGATTTCCCGCTCGGTCCTTCAATTTTGCCGAACCGGTACAGAACCGGTCATGACAGACCTGGTGTCAACAGAAGTCATCACCACAGGTACCGGCAGCTACCTGTTGCGGGTATCCGTAGAACCTGGTGAAGACCGCCCTTATGCACTCAAAGGAAAACGTTATACGGGCGGCGCTTATGTCCGCGACGGCTCTATGTCAGTCACCGCGAACGAAGAAGAAATACGCGACATGATCCGCGACAGTGCCCCCGAGCCGTGGGAATCCAGATTAAGCCGTGAGGCAGATCTGACATTCGGAGAAACATCCGATATTTTCAGAAAATATCACGTCGCTTTTTCGCCTGCACACTACCTTCGGCTGGGCCTGGTTGACGATGCCGGTCACTACACTCAACTGGGAGAATTGCTTTCGAACCAAAACCAGAGAAAGCTCGTAATCGGAACTTTTTCCCAAGACGAGGCATCGCTTTCCGTCCGGGAATTCTCAGGATCGCTTCTGCGGCAAATTGATCAAAGTTTCGACCTCTTTGCCGCAATGAATCCTGAACTGATACAAAAAACCGAGAAACTCTCAAACAAACGGCAGTTCGCCTGGCCTCCCAAAGCGCTGCGCGAGGCACTTGTAAACTGCACGGTTCATCGCGATTACTCTCAGCCCGAACCCACGAAAGTTTCAATCTTTCCGAATCGATTCGAATTTTTGTCCTACGGATGCATCCCCGGCCGACTCAGCGTTGACGATATCGCGATCCGGGGCGTCAGCAAATGTCGTAATGAACATTTAGCCGACATTCTCAGGCGCTTGGGATGGATGGAAAACTATGGCTCTGGTTTTCCGATGATTTGGCAAGAATACGCCAACTCCGGCGTGGAACCCAAGCTGGAGGCAACTCGCAGAATATTTCGCATTGTTTTACCCAGAATCCGTGACGAAGAGCCCCTGACGCTTCAGGAGCGTTGCTTTGCTTTATTCGTAAGCCACGACGTACTTTCAATGGCTGACGTCGTGAAGAAATTGAACATTTCGAGAACATCGGCCAACTCTGCCGTCAACGCTTTGCTCAGGGACGGCAAGGTCGAGAAGATTGGTACAGGACGACTGACCAAGTACCGGTCATTAATTCGCTGATCTCCGTTAACGGCTGCTGCGGCTCAAGACGAAGTGCCCGCAAAAATAAACCGCCGGCACTCACACAAAAGTACCGGCGGTTTGTCAGGCCCTGTTAAGCGGGATTAATCGCGCTTAGCGGTCTTGGGCTGATGATGCACGTAGACGGGCGGCAGTTCCTCCTCATCGTACTTTTCAATGCGCACAAGTGATGTGTTGGCCACGTTGCCGCAGGCAAGTTTCGACGAAGGAATATCAATTGTCAGCACGTTGTCGCAGCCGTGCACATCAAGGCTTCCTTCCTCCCCGGGTTCTTCCGGGCAGTACCAGGCTCCGTGGTGCACCACGACCGTATCCGGACGCACGCGGTCGGTGACCGTCACGCCCGCCAGGACCTTACCGCGGCGGCTTTCCACAAGAGCGATGTCGCCGTTTTTAAGCCCCAACTTTTCCGCGGCCTGCGGGTGAATCCACAAGGGTTCACGCTCTTCGACGTTAGCAAAGAGGTTCGAAGCCGTGCTGTCAAGCTGCGAATGCAGACGGTAGCGGCTCTTAGAGGTCAGAAGCGCAAACGGATAGTCCTTCGCCATTTCGGCGCCAAGCCATTCCGTAGGCTCAAGCCACGTCGGATGCGCCGGGCAGTCGTCGTAGTGGTAGGAGGCGATCTTTTCAGAGTAGATCTCAATAAGACCGGACTCAGTGCCCAGAGGATTCACCACCGGGTTCTTGCGGAAGTCGCCCATATAGTTGTAGCGGCGGCTTTCACCGGTCACGGGGAACAAAACGTAACCGCCTTTCCAGAACTCATCAAACGTGGGCATCGCCAAGCCCGCGGCCTTGGCTTCACCCGCAGCCTGCTCGTAGAAGCGCTTGATCCACCCCATCTCATCGAGCCCCTCAGTAAACTCTGCGCCGTGGCCGAGTTTTTCCGCAAGGTGCGAGTAGATCCAGTAATCCGAATGCGACTCGTACTGCGGTTCAATTGCCTGCTGCATGGCAACGTACCCGAGGTTGGAGTAGGAGCCGATCGAAGTGATGTCGTTGCGCTCCAGCGACGTGCAGGCCGGAAGAACAATATCGGCCATCCGCGCCGAAGCCGTCCACACCGTGTCGCACACGATCGTCGTTTCGGGCTTTTTCCAGGCCTTCACGATGCGGTTTGTGTCTTCCTGCTGGGCAAAGGGGTTGCCGCCCGACCAGAAGACCAAACGAATGTCCGGATAGGTGATTTTCTTGCCGTTGTAGTCGATCGTCTTGCCGGGATTTAAGAAGCAGTCCGTAAAGCGCGCGAGCGGAATGGTTGCCACCGAATGACCTTCCCAGGCCATTCCGGTATTTTTGCCCTTGGGGTTGGCGGAAATGCCGGGCAGAGCCGGTGCTTCCGAAGTGGCGGCGCCGCCGTTCGAATAATGGTACGTAAAGCCGAAACCTCCGCCGGGCAGACCGATGTGCCCGCACATGGCGGCAAGCACCACCATCGCCCAGTGCACCTGTTCGCCGTACTGCGCGCGCTGAATACCCCAGCCGCCCATCAGCATCGACCGCTTTTCGCGCATCAGGCGCGCCAGGCGCCGGATCGTTGCCGCGGGAACGCCCGAAATTTTCTCGGCCCATTCTGCGGTCTTGGGTGTTCCGTCCGTTTTGCCCAAGAGATACGGCAGAAACTTGTCGTAGCCCTTTGTGTACTTGCGGATGAACTCACGGTCCACACGGTTGGTGGTCTCGAGTTCATACATCATCGCAAGCATCACCGCGACGTCGGTGTTGGGTTTCGGTGCAATCCATTCGCACTTATCGCCAAAGTATTCTGCGGTATCAGGCTTTAAGGGGTTCACGGCAATCACCGGAATTCCTGCGGCCTTCACCCGCCGCAGACCTTCGGCGTTTTCGTGGAAGGTCGCGGACCAGTCGATATCGTTTGTAACCGCGGGATCAGCGCCCCAAAGCACGATAAGTTCGGTCTTGTCGCAGATGAGGTCCCAGCTGGTGACCTGTTCATAGACGCCGTTTGAACCAATCACGTACGGCAGGATCACCTGCGCGCACCCGGTCGAATAGTCGCCGTAGTGGCCGGTGAAACCGCCGTTGAGATTTAAGGCGCGCTGCATGAGGTTACGCGCTGAACCCAGCGCCCCCGGGCTCATCCAGCCGTAGGAGCCGCCGTAAATGGCTGCTGGCCCGTAAGTGTCGCGGACGCGGTTGAGTTCCTTCGCGATAATGTCAAAAACTTCGTCCCATGTCACGCGCACGAAGGGTTCGGAGCCGCGGCCTCTGCCGCCCGCTTTCCAGCCCTTTTTGAGATAGGACTCGCGCACCATCGGATAGCGGATACGCGCGTTGTTGTAGGGCTGCTGGGCAATCCCCTGAAGCTGCATGGAAGGAGCCTTGTCTTTAGCAAAGGGCTCAAGCCGCTCGATCTTGCCGCCTTTGACATGCACCTTGTAAACACCCCAGTGCGAGGCGTTCATCACAACGCCGTCGTTTAAAACGGACTTACCCGTGGCAAAGGTTTTGGAAAGCCCCATTTCGGGAACGCCCGACAAAGGTTCTCCGTATTCCACCCCACCCTTTAACACACGGGCTGCGCCTTTTTTGGGCGCGGCAAGCGTCTGTCCGGACACCAGGGCTGCGGCACCGGCAAGGCCCGCGGCCTTAAATAAATCGCGGCGATTCGTCATTTCACATTTCTCCTCAGTGTCTCAGACATTAGTGTTTGGCGTGTTCCTGAAGCCACTTAAACATCAGTTCGTTGGCGCCCTTACGGGTGTGCCCGGCGCGGCCGCCTCGTACCGGCAGAAGCGTTGCCCACTGGTTCGCCGTAAAGTGGTTGGCGGGCTGTGCGGCGTGGCAGGTGGCGCAGGCTTCCGCGTTACGGGCCTTGGCTTTGGCCCAAAGCCCCTGCAGGTTACCGGTAAGCGCTTTGGCGGGCACCCAACCCTGAGCGGAAGACTTGACCCAAACGTTCCCCTGCACCGTCTTTTCGCCGGCCTTGGGATTAAGTTTTACGGCCTTTTCTTCATCAAACGAGGCGTTTTCAATGCGAACGCCCGGTTCCTTAAAGATCTGCGCCGGATATTCTTTGAGCGACCAACCCGAGACGCGGATCAAGGCCTGAGAGCCTTTCTTCTGCAAAACCTCGACGGGCGTTGCCACCGTGACCTTGCCCAGGTAGTCACCTGCGGTCGTGCCGTTGACCGGGACCGTCAGATTAAGCCACATGGGTGCGGCCATTGCGGGCTGAAGCAGAGCGGCGGAAAGGGCCGCCGCGAAAAGATGTCGGATCTTCATAGAAATTCCTGCAAGAAAAGACAACCGGGCCGTTTTGCAAGGCCCTGATAGCTTTTCATTGTATCGAGACAGCAAAAAGTCCTTTGATTGCGCAGGACTTTCATTATTCTTTTCAGGTAAAACGTTTGAGTTGTTTTCAGGCGGTTTTCGTTTTTTCGAAGTCCGGACCGTTCCATCATGCGGCAAAAACCCGTTTTTTCTGCGGGTAAACACCGAGCGCAAAAAGGAGACATTGCCGCACGCCGGGTTAGGCAGAATTGAGGCACTTCTTTTGCTCTGCTTTTCGTCCGCCATGGAAACCCTCCGCATCCGAACCTCTGACCACCCGTACTTTGCGCCCTTTGCCGCGCTGTATGCGGAAAGCTTTCCGGCATTTGAGCTGCAGACAGCCCCGCAGCGGCAAGCGCCAAGCGCGTGCTGCTTGAAATCGATCCGGTCACGGACTATGTCTCCGCGGCGCACCTGAGGTTTTATAAGCACTGTGGGCTTACCGAAAACCCGTACGAACACCGCCATCCGCCTTACCGCCCTGAATTCAAAGCGCATCCATTGGTGGTGCTCACCACCGAAGGCACGATGACCGAAGAATCTTACCTTCGGTTTTACCGCGAACTGCGCGCCGTCGTTATGGCGCTTCCGGATGTCCCGGGAGCATAGAAAAAGCTTGCTTCAGAGCTCTTCGGCCACATGACCTTTCTATAATTAAAGGATTGTCTTTTCGAGCTGCGGTGTCTCCTGTTTTTCAGACACATCACACAGCTCCCCCGAACTCATAAGGAAACCAAGCAATGGGTCTTAAATGCGGCATCGTCGGCCTTCCCAACGTCGGCAAGTCGACCATCTTCAACGCTCTTACCAAAGCCGGCATTGCGGCGGAAAACTATCCCTTCTGCACGATTGAACCCAACGTCGGCATCGTGGAAGTGCCCGACCCGCGCTTAAAGGCTCTGGCCGACATTGTTAAGCCCGAGCGCATCGTGCCCGCGGTGGTGGAGTTCGTGGATATCGCAGGGCTTGTTGCCGGCGCCAGTAAAGGCGAAGGCCTCGGCAACCAGTTCCTTGCCAACATCCGTGAGTGCGACGCCATTGCGCATATCGTGCGCTGCTTCAAGGACGACAACATCGTGCACGTTGCCGGCCACATCAACCCCGTGGAAGACATTGACGTCATCAATACGGAACTCGCGCTTGCGGACCTTGCGTCCGTTGAAAAAGGCATCGCCCGCTACGCCAAGCAGGGCCGTCAGGGCGGCGACAAGGAAGCCTTAAAGATCACGATGGTGCTCGAAAAGCTCCAGCCCGTCTTAAACGAAGGCAAGCCCGCCCGTTCCGTCAAGCTCACCGACGAAGAAAAAGAAGTCATCAAGCCCCTTTTCCTTCTCACGATGAAGCCGGTGATGTACGTCGCCAACGTTGACGATCACGGTTTTGAAAATAATCCGCTTCTGGAAGCCGTCAAGGCCCGTGCCGCCACGGAAAACGCCCCCGTTGTCGCGGTGTGCGCCAAGACCGAAGCCGATATTGCGGATTTGGACGACGCCGACAAGGAAATGTTCCTTGAAGACATGGGGATGAAAGAACCCGGCCTTGACCGCGTGATCCGCGCGGGCTACGACCTGTTGGGGCTTCAGACCTACTTCACCGCCGGCGTCAAGGAAGTGCGCGCCTGGACAATTCACAAGGGCGATACCGCTCCGAAGGCCGCAGGCGTCATTCACACCGACTTTGAACGCGGCTTTATCCGTGCGCAGACCATTGCCTACGAGGACTACATCGCCTTTAAGGGTGAAAAGGGTGCTCAGGAAGCGGGCAAGATGCGCGCTGAAGGCAAGGACTACGTCGTCAAGGACGGCGACGTAATGGAATTCCTCTTTAACGTTTAATTCCTGACGTCTCTGCTGTTGCGAAAGGCTCTGTTTCCGCTGAGAAACGGGGCCTTTTTGCTGTTCGTCTGCAGCCTCAAAAAGTTAGCGAAAAGGAGATTCATTTCCTTTTCGCCAAACCATTCCACCTTTTCCTTCACCTGAAACAAACGGCCACACTGTCCCAGGGGTCACAACATGAAACGGACATGTTCCGTATGCTTCAGCAAAAGCTGCAGGCATTTTTGCTTTTGTCCCATCCTTGAACTTGCACTCAAAGGTTGTCCGCTCCCCCATATACTCTTCCACAAAATCAATTTCTTGCCCCTGGGGTTGTTTTGTTCTCCAAAACCATAGATTGGATCCCGGGCGCCGTTCCTCAAGCCATTTAACGCGTTCCATGTAGAAATAGTTTTCCCACAGAGCGCCAACATCAGGTCTCATATCAAGCGGTGCGAACCGGTCCAGGATGGCGTTTCGAATTCCCTGATCGCAGAAATAGATCTTCTTCCCTTTTTTGATTTCATTAACAACATTTCGGGAAAAAGAAGTGCACTGCCGTATGACGAAACATTGCTCGAGCAGATCAATGTAATCGCTGACCGTATGCTTGGAAAGTCCTGTTTCCCGTGCCAATCCATCATAAGAAACTTCCGATCCGATGCGGTCTGCCAGGCACTTTACAAGCCGCATAAAAGACTGCGGTTTGCGGATTCCCACTAATGAAAAAATATCTTTAAAAAGGATCGAATTAGTAAACCCCTTCAATGTCTTTACTGCGGTTTCCGGTTTTGTGATTATGTTCGGAAGCATTCCAAAGACAAGATGCTGGGGAATATTTTTCAAGGCGTTCACAGTTCCTTTGGTCTCACCCAGTTCAGCAAGCGAAATGGGCCAAAGATGAAAAGCCTCAAATCGCCCCACCGCTGACTCATTCACCCCGCCGGCCAAATCAAGCGCCGATGAACCTGTCACAAAGATACGCACCGGAGTGTCTGACATTTCATTGGTATCGACGAGAATCTTGAGCATTCGTCCAAAGTCAGGAATGTGCTGAGCTTCATCAATGACGATATTCGGAGTTCTGTGTAAAAAAGTCCGCGCGTCGGCTGTCGTTGAAAACCTGAACATTGCCGCCTCACCTTCAGCATCTCCGTCAATCCAGGTGCAGTCTTCATCACCGACAATGTTTCTCAATATTGTGGTCTTTCCGACACGTCGGGCCCCAAAAATGACTACAGCTTTACCATCGGAATAGTCATGCTTGCGAAGAATGTTCAAAAGTTCACGCTGGATCAGCATACGGCAACCACCAAAAGTTAGCGAAAAGGAAATATAACTCCGAATAGCTTTAGCGAAAAGGAAGTATATCTCCTTTTCGCTAAAGCAACTGTTGCTGCTTACGTATCAGAAAAAGTCGACTCACAAACACTTGTCCCCCTTCTCTTTTCTTTTTGCAACAAGCAGGAAATTCCGCTCTCTGCGCCCGCTAAAATAAGACGTTTACAGCACACTTAAGCGCGTTTTGACGATGATCCGAACTTTTGATGCCGCAGGCGCCATTGAACTGGGCCGCGAAGTCCTTCTGCGTGAAGCCAAGGCCGTCACTGATCTGGCGGACACGCTTGACACCGGGCACTTCGCCCGGGCCGTTGAGCTCCTTTTAAACTGCAAAGGACGCGTTGTTGTAAGCGGCGTGGGCAAGTCCGGTCACATCGGCCGCAAACTCGCGGCAACTCTGGCCTCAACCGGCACACCCGCCTTTTTCGTGCATGCCGCCGAAGCTGCCCACGGTGATCTCGGAATGATCACAAAGGATGACGTCGTGATCGGCATCTCCTACTCGGGGGAAACCGGGGAGCTTTTAACCGTCATCCCGGTGTTAAAACGCGAAGGCACGGCCCTCATCACTATTACCGGGAACCCCAAGAGTTCGCTGGCCAAAAACGCCGACGTGAACTTAAACGTGCACGTGACGGCAGAGGCCTGCCCTCTTAACTTGGCGCCCACGTCCTCTACAACCGCAACGCTTGCCATGGGCGACGCCCTGGCCGTCGCCTGCATGCACGCCAAAGGCTTTACCAAAGAAGATTTTGCCCGCAGCCACCCGGGCGGCGCTTTAGGCAGAAGGCTTCTCACGCATGTGCGCGACGTCATGCGTACGGGCGACGCGGTCCCCTGCGTCAAGGAAGATATCAGCGTTTTGGATGCCGTGCGAGAAATCACGAAGAAACACATCGGCATGACGGCGGTTGTGAACGCTGATAACGTCGTTACCGGGATCTTCACCGAAGGCGATCTCCGACGCCTCATTGAAAAGCGCGGCGACATCCGTGCCATTCCGATTGCTGAAGTCATGACAAAAACCCCGCGCACGATTGAGGCGGACGCAATGGCTGCGGCCGCTGCCAGAATCCTCGAAGAGACGCTTGTCAATCAGCTCCTCGTGGTGGACAAGGCCGGGCACCTCGTAGGCGCCCTGCACCTGCATGACCTGATGACGGCAAAGGTAATCTGATGACGTACCGCACTCTCACGCAACGCGCCCGAAACGTCCGGCTTGTGATTCTTGACGTGGACGGTGTTCTCACCGACGGCTCGATTTGGACGGGCGAAAACGGGGAACTCGTGAAGCGCTTTTTCACGCGTGACGGCCTCGGAATCAAAATGCTGCAGGCCGCAGGCATCCCCGTGGCAATTCTCACAGGGCGCGTAAGCGCTCAAACCGCCGCACGCTGCAGGGAGCTCGGCATCACGTCGGTAGCACAGGGCAAACGCTTTAAAACCGACGCCTTCCGGGCGCTTTTATCCAAACACAATGTGAGCGCCGAAGAAACGGCTTATATGGGTGACGACGTCCCTGACATTCCGGTTTTGCGTGCCGCGGGGCTCTCGGCCATTCCGGCGGACGCTTCAGCCGAAGTGCGTCCCCTTGCGCACTTTGTGTCGGACTTTACTGGCGGCAACGGCGCCGTCCGAAGCCTTGCAGAACTCATTCTCAAAGCCCAGGGCAAGTGGGACGCGCTCATTTTTGATCACTACGTCCGGGAGAAAGGCCAATGAAGCTTCACTTCCGGGATAAATTAGCGGCCTTGGCCGGCGCCGTGGTGCTCGCAGTCCTCGTGCTCGTGAGTTACTACTATGCCCTCATGGGCCAGATCGGAAACCTCAAGACGAAAGCGCCTTCGGACGTCCCCGACTTTATTGCCCGCGACATTGCGCTCACCGAATTTGACGGCGACGGCACGGCCGAGCGGCGCATCTACGCCGAATATGCCGAGCACTTTCCTGACGGCCGCATGATGACCCGCAAGCCGCGCATGGCAACGCTTTACGCAGACCGCCCGCAGGTGAAGGCGTCCGCAGATACCGGAATCAGTCTTGACGCCGGCAAGACCGCGGTCTTTTCGGGCCGCGTGGAAGTGACGCGAGCGGGCGACATCGACAACGCACCGCTACGCTTTACCACAAGCCACCTTACGGTCTACCCGGATGAGCAGCGCATGGAAACCGATGCCTTTGTGCGGCTTGAAAGCGGCACGGACGTCACCTCCGGGCGCGGCATGACATTTGACAACGTGGAAAGAACCGTTGATATTCTCAGTGACGTGCGCACGATTGTGCTTCCGAAGGCTGCCGAAACGCAGGAAATCGCGCCGTAAAAACACCCAATTGTGAAAAAAGAATCATGATTTTCGGTAAAACTCTTGCACTTTCAACCCTGCTTTGCAGCACGCTTTTCGCCGCGCAGACCGCGTGGGCGGAATCGGCCGACCGCACCAAGCCCATCGAAATCAACGCCCAGAACTTTGCGGGCGACGAAGTGGCGCAGACAGCGGTCTATTCCGGGGCCGTTGAAGTGCATCAGGGAACGCTTGAGATTCTGGGCGACAAACTCACGCTTAAAGTGTCGCCTGAAGGCTACCGCACGATTACGGTCACGGGGGCTCCCGTGAAAATGCGCGAAAAGCGCGACAACAAAAAGGGGATCGACGAGTGGGTGCATGCGAGTGCGCTTACCGCGGTCTACGACGAGCGGCACGACCGCATTATCTTCACGGATAACGCCAAACTGGCCCGCAGCGAAAACGGCCTGGTGAAGGACTCCACGGCCGGCAACAAAATCACCTATGACCTCCTCACCGCCCGCTCGCGCGTGGAAGGGGAAGTCGTCAGCGGCAAAAAGAGCCGCGTGACGACGGTTCTTGCACCGAGAAACCAGAAGGACGCCGCAAAGACCACACAGCGCCGTTCCTCTGAAGCGCCCCGTATGCAGGGCTCAAGCCGTCTTGCGGAGTAACGCCAAGTGACAGAACTGACGACGCCCGAAACAAGCACTGCCGCCGAAGGCAAGGTTCAGACCCTCACCGCGACGGCGCTCATGAAGCGCTACGGCACCCGCAAGGTGGTGAGAAACGTGTCGCTCTCCGTCAAAAGCGGCGAGGTCGTGGGCCTTTTGGGCCCCAACGGTGCCGGTAAGACCACGACCTTTTACATGGTGGTAGGCCTGGTTCCTCCAAACGGCGGCTCGATTCACCTAAACGGCATGGACATCACGCACCTGCCGATTTTCCGCCGGGCGCGCTTAGGCGTCAGTTACCTTCCCCAGGAAGCCAGCGTCTTCAGGCGGCTTTCCGTGGAAGACAACATCCGCTCAGTCCTTGAACTTCAGACCGATGAAAAGGGCAAACCCCTTACGAAGGCCGAGGTGGAAAAGCGGCTCAACGCCCTTTTGGAAGAACTTCAGATCGAGCACATCCGCACGAATATGGCGGTGTCGCTTTCCGGGGGCGAGAGGCGCCGCACGGAAATTGCCCGGGCGCTTGCAAACGACCCGCGCTTTATTCTGCTCGATGAACCCTTTGCGGGCGTTGATCCCATTGCCGTCATTGAAATTCAGCGCATCGTGCGGTTTTTAAAGGACCGCGGCATCGGCGTTTTAATCACCGACCATAACGTGCGCGAAACGCTCGGCATCTGCGACCACGCCTACATCATCAACGAAGGCGAAGTGCTCGCCAGCGGCTCACCCGAGGAGATCATCGTCGACGAAAGCGTGCGGCGCATCTACCTCGGCAAAGACTTCCGCATGTAGCCAGACAACCATTATGGCGTCACTGTCGGCTTCGGTTTTACTCACCCAATCGCAGCGCCTGGCGGTGACGCCGGCCCTGAAGCAGGCGCTCAACCTCCTGCAGATGCCCGGTCTCGAAGCCGCGGCAGCCGTTGAGGAGATGCTCGCCAAAAATCCGCTTGTAGAGCGCACAGATGACGCAGGCACGCAGGAATCCGTTGCCGACACGCCGGAGACCGGCACGGACTTTGAAGTGTCAAACCTCATGCCCGTGCATGCCCGCACGGACGAAAACGACACTGATCCCCTCGGAAACCTTGCGGCAGAAGTGACCTTAACCGAAGAGCTTACGCGCGAGGTGGGGTGTCTCAACCTCACCGACACGGAACGTGAGTGCGTCCTCTGGCTTATCGGAAATCTCGACGAAAACGGGTTTCTCTCCGACCCCCTCACCGAGCTCACCGCGAACGCCCCGTTTTCGGCTGAGCCTGAAGTCTGGGCAACCGCCCTAAAGCGCCTTCAAAGCCTCGAGCCCGCAGGGGTCGGCGCCGGAAACTGTACGGAAGCGCTTATTCTGCAGACCGATCGGGCACTTTTTGAAGCCGAGGATCTCGAAGAACGGGCGACACTGACGCTTGCCCGCAGGATTCTTTCCGACACCGCGCTTTTTCTCGGGAAACTCACGCCTGATGCGGCCGCCAAAAAGCTTGCCGTCACACCGGAAACCTTTCACGCGGCCGTGCGCGCGATTGCCGGGATGAATCCGCGGCCTGCGGCAGGGTTTTCAGGGGGCACTGCGGCCGCTGCGGTCGTCCCCGACGTGATTGCCGTCAAAACGGCTGCGGGCTGGCGCGTGCGCATAAACGACGCTCTCTTGCCGGCGCTCACCTTTAACCATGCGCTCTTTGAAATGCTCACCGCCGCCAAGCTTGAGGGGAAAGACAAAACCGCCTGGCGGGATCGTGCGCACGAAGCCCGTGCGTTTATCCATGCAGTCGAGGAGCGCACCTCCACCATCGTTTCCGTAGCGCAGTGTATTGTCGACAGACAGCCGGGCTTTTTTGAGGCCGGCAAGGCCGCCCTTAAACCCATGGTTCTCAGGGACGTCGCGGAACACTTAGGCATTGCCGAATCGACGGTGAGCCGCGCCGTGTCCGGGAAATACCTTCTCACGCCCCGCGGTACACTTGAACTTAAGGCCTTTTTCACGTCGGCCGTGACAGGTGAATCCGGCGAGAGCGTCAGCAGCGCCCGCGTGCGGCACCGCATCCGTGAACTGATTGACGCAGAGGACCCGGCCAAGCCCTTGTCTGATGACACGCTTTCGCAACTGTTAGCTCATGAAGGTATTGTGGCGGCACGCCGCACGGTTGCAAAATACCGTGAGGCGGAAGGCATTGGCGCCAAATCGGTGCGAAGGCGGATGAAGGCGTTGGCCGGACAGTGATTTCAAAAGGAACATGCAATGACGGACACGGCAGAGGACACCAAAACCATGCAGCTTATTATCGTCACCGGCCTTTCGGGCTCGGGAAAGTCGATTGCAATCCGGGTGCTCGAAGACTGTGGCTACTACTGCGTGGACAACCTCCCCGTGGACTTTTTAAAGGAAGTGGCCCTGGGCCTTAAAGACCACGGCCACAAGAAGGTCGCGATGGCGATTGACGCCCGAAGCCGCTTAAATCTTGCGAGCGCTGAGGAGCAGGTAAACGCCCTCAAATGCGCGGGCTGCGACGTGCGGCCCCTCTTTCTCACGGCCTCAACGCCTGCGCTCATTGCGCGCTTTTCCGAAACCCGCAGGCGGCATCCGCTCACGATTTCCGCAGAAGAGTCCGGCACGGGGCTCACGCTGTCTGAAGCTGTGGAAAAAGAGCGCGAGCTTTTGGCGCCCATTGCCCCCTACTCCTACGAGATCGACACCTCAAAGCTTCTGCCCAATACCTTGAGAGACTGGGTGCGGCAGTTTGCCGGGGCCCCGAAGTCCACGATGACGCTTGCCTTTGAAAGCTTTGCCTTTAAGCGGGGGATCCCGGTGGCAGCCGACCTCGTTTTTGACGTCCGTAACCTCCCCAACCCCTATTACGATCCGAAACTGCGGCCTCTGACGGGCCTTGATAAGCCGGTCGCAGACTATCTGTCAGGCATTGCGGACGTCAACGACATGATCGCCGATATCGAACACTTTATCCGCCGGTGGCTGCCGTCCTACGAAGCTCAGAACCGTCATTACCTAACAATTGCGGTGGGCTGCACGGGCGGCCAGCACCGAAGCGTCTATGTGGCGGAGACCCTTGCCAAGCGCTTTGCGGACTTTCCCGGCACCGTGGTGCGGCACCGGCAGGTCGCCAAGATCCGGGCGGCGCAGGCGGCCCAATCCGCTCTCTCCGTCCAAACCGCCTGATTAAAAGGTCGGGATCACTCCGCCCTTGTAGGTCTTTTCAATGAAGGTCCGCACATCAGTTGCCGTTGCCGCTGTTGAAAGCACGGAAAAGGCGAGAACGCCGGCGGAAATAAGAGAACCCGCAATGCGGGAAAAACGTGAGGTCATGGTTTTGCCCGGTCCTTATTGGAAAAAATCGGTGAGAGGCAGCGCTCTCGGATGCGGACATTGTGCAGAAGCAAAACCACGGCTTTTTCGGACTTTGAGCGTCCTCTGCGGTATTGCCGCGAAAAACCGGTAATACCCTTGCGAAGGACGGTTTTTTGCCTGTCAGAAGCGGCCGGCTAAAACCTCAGAGGCAAGCAAAAACTTCTTGACGGGGGCAGGCAAGGCCCCTTCTTCAGCGTCTTTGCGGGTAAAGCCCCGGGCGTTTTCAGTTGAGGGCTTATGAAGCACAAGTTCCACGCGGGCATTGAGCCGGTAGTGCGAAAAGTCGTGCGTAAAACACCCGATGTCTTCTCCCGCTTCGGAAGCGGCGGGCAGCGTCCAGAGCCCCCGCCATACGCCTTTTTCGTTTTGTTCGGTAAGCCACACACGCCCGTCAGAGAGGTACACCGTAAAGACCGCGTCCTTTACCGGGCGCTCCTTTTTGGGTTTACGCACAGGGAAACTTTCCTGGCTGCCCTCATGAAACGCCCGGCACCAGGCGGATAAGGGGCAGATCATGCAGGCCGGTTTCGTGCGCGTGCAGACCGTGGCGCCGATATCCATCATCGCCTGATTAAAAACGCCGGGATGGGTTTTTGAAACGAGTTTCTCAGCCGCCTCCCAGAGAAACTGATCGCAGGCCGCCGTCCCCACGGGAGACGTTACCGTAAAAAGGCGTGTGAGCACCCGTTTGACGTTGCCGTCAACGACCGGAGCGACCGTGCCGTAAGAAAAACTTGCCACCGCGCTTGCGGTGCTTTTGCCTATTCCCGGAAGCGTTGCCAGTGTTTCAACGTCCTTAGGGAAAACGCCCCCGAAGTCACGCACAACAACCCGGGCGCAGGCCAAAAGATTGCGGGCCCGCGAGTAGTACCCCAAGCCCGCCCAGAGTTTCATTACGGCTTCGTCGTCAGCGGCCGCAAGAATCTGAACCGTCGGAAAGGCCGCCATAAAGCGCGCAAAGTAGTCCTTTACCACCGCAACCTGCGTCTGCTGCAGCATGATCTCCGAGACCCAGCGGCGGTAGGCGTCTGCAACCATCCACGGCAAACCGTGCCGCCCGCATCGCTTCTGCCAGGCGACCAGTGCTCCGGCAAAGACTTCGGGTTCTGTGAGTGCGTCTTTTACTTCTGACATGTCGGGCAAAAGAAAGAGCTGCGGCCGTTCTGGACAATGCGTTTAATAAGACTCCCGCAGACGGGACAGGGCTCAGCCTCACGCCCGTAAACAGAGCACTCGAGCGCAAACCAGCCGCTTTCTCCGTCGGTGCCGTGAAAGTCTCTGAGCGTCGTGCCGCCCGCGGCAATGGAGCGCGTCAAAACATCGCGGATTGCAGTGAGGAGCCTTTCGGCTTCCTTTTTCGTGACCTTAGAAGCTTTGCGCGTGGGGCGGACACGGGCCTCAAAAAGGCTTTCGCAGGCGTAGATATTGCCGCAGCCGCAGACGATCTTGCCTGAGAGCAATACCTGCTTGATGGCGGACGTTTTGCCGCGAAGCGCTTTGTAAAAGACCTCGGGGGTCAGTGTCTTGTCAAAGGGCTCGGCGCCGATGGTGTTTAGGGGCGCGAGTTCCCTCGGATCGGTGTCCGTGACTTTAATGTCGGAAAACTTCCGAGGGTCGGTGAGGCGCAGAAGCGTTTCATCATCAAAAATGATGTCAAGACGGTCGTGCGGGCCCGCCGCGGGTGCGGCATCCGCCCTCCAGAGCCGCCAGGCGCCGCTCATTCCGAGGTGCGTCGTAAGCCACGTCACCTGCCCCGTCGATTCATTTTCAAAGCGCCATATAAGGTACTTGGAGCGCCGCGTGAGGCTTGTGAGTCTGAGGCCCCCGATCCGTTTCATGAGCGGCGGCACCGGGCTTCTTAAGTTCGTGCAATACGCGTGCACGGCGCTCACCCGTTTACCGGTAAGAGCGGGCGCGAGTGCCTTGCGGCAGACCTCAACCTCGGGAAGTTCGGGCATGTATGTTGTCCTGGTGCAGTTGCAGTTAACGGGATGCTACACCAGCGCAAAGGCCTGTCTTTTTGTGTACGGCAGCCGGACTATTTTTCGGATTTGCCCGTCATCCATTTTTAAGCAATACCGAGTATCATGCGCGACAATTCGCCGAGTTAACAAAGACAACTTGCGGGGCGAATCAACAAATACCGCTAAAGCGTCTGCCGCGACGTCGCTGGTTTTCATTGCTCAGCTCACTGCGTTGGACGCTTGGTTTGCAACGTTTTCAACGTACCATTGGAGCATGGCAATGGCCAGCGATTTTCTTTTTACCTCCGAGTCCGTCAGTGAAGGTCATCCCGACAAGGTGGCCGACCAGATTTCCGACGCCGTACTCGACGCCTGCCTCGCGCAGGATCCGATGAGCCGTGTGGCCGCGGAAACGATGTGCTCGACCGGTCTCGTTGTTTTGGCCGGTGAAATCACCACGGACGCTCAGGTCAACTACATTGACCTCACCCGTGACGTCTTAAAGCGCATCGGCTACGACAATTCCGAATACGGCATCGACCACAAGGGCTGCTCGGTTCTCGTGGGCTATGACAAGCAGTCCGAGGACATCAAGCAGGGCGTGGACGAGAAAAACCACGATCCCCTCACCCAGGGCGCAGGCGACCAGGGCCTGATGTTTGGTTTTGCCTGTGACGAAACCCCGACACTGATGCCCGCCGCGATTTACTACGCGCACCGCCTCGTGCAGCAGCAGTCCATCGTGCGCCGTAACGGCGTGATGCCCTATCTGAGGCCGGACGCCAAGAGCCAGGTGACGCTACGCTACGTGGACGGTAAGCCCGTTGCCGCGGACACGATTGTTCTCTCGACCCAGCACTCCCCGGAATGGTCTGTGGGCGACCATATGAAGCCCGAATTCGTGGAAGCGGTGGTCGAAAACATCATCCGTCCGGTGATGCCTGCGGAATGGCTTAAAAACACTCGGTTCCTTGTGAACCCCACCGGCCGCTTTGTGGTGGGCGGTCCCCAGGGCGACTGCGGGCTTACGGGCCGCAAAATCATCGTCGACACCTACGGCGGCGCCTGCCCACACGGGGGCGGCGCCTTCTCCGGCAAGGATCCCACGAAGGTGGACCGCTCCGCTGCCTACGCCTGCCGCTATGTGGCAAAGAACATTGTTGCCGCAGGCCTCGCGCGTCAGTGCCAGATTCAGGTCTCCTACGCGATCGGCGTCGCGGAACCCATGAACATCACGGTGCTCACCAACGGCACGGGTGTCATTGCCGACGAAAAGATTGCGGAACTCGTGCGTAAGTTCTTCGATCTGCGTCCGGGCGGCATCATTAAGATGCTCGATCTGCGCCGTCCGATTTACTCGAAGACCGCCGCCTACGGTCACTTCGGCCGCGAAGAGCCGGAATTTACGTGGGAAAAGACCGACAAGGCGATGCTTTTGAAGGAAGCCGCCGGTCTCTGACCGCGCTTAAATCCCTGGCCGGAAGGCAACTTCCGGCTTAAGGTCCAAAGGCCCGCAGGAACTCCGTTTCTTTCGGGCCTTTTTCATTCTTAGTTTTTACTCTTTTCCTTAAACGCGATTTCGTGCGGTTCTTGCGCCGCTTTTTCGGGCATGAGCCGCCCGATGGCTTTGACAAAGAGCCCGACACAGACCGCCGAAACGAGCGTGCCTTCCCGCAGGCCCACGAAGGTGCGAAGGAAATACCAGGATATGGCGGCCGAGTCTTTCTTACGCCACACGTTTTTTCTGCATCCTGTCGCGGATCAAAATAGCCGCAAGGTTCATGGCAAAGACCAAAAGAACCAACAGAAGCCCCGTACTGTACTGCAGGGGCCGTGTCTTTTCGATTTCGGTCCCCGCGGTCGCGAGCACGTACATGTGGTAGGGCAGCGCCATCACGCTGTTAAAGACGGATTCGGGGAGTTTCGGCGTATAAAACACCGCCGCCGTAAACATCACGGCACTCGTTTCGCCTGCGGCGCGCGCCACGGCAAGAATCGCCCCCGTCAAAATCCCGGGAAGCGCCGCGGGAAGCACCACGCGCCCGATGGTCTGAGACTTTGTGGCCCCCAGAGCGAGACTCGCCTCACGCCAGGCGCCCGGCACCTGCTTAAGCGCTTCTTCCGTGGTGTTGATGATCACAGGAAGCGTCAAAACCGCAAGCGTCAGAATGCCCGAGAGAAGACTCACGTTAAAGCCCAGGGCTGTGACGAAAAACGCGAGCCCGAAAAGCCCGAAGACAATCGAAGGAACGCCCGCAAGGTTTGCGACCGACAGACGCACGATGCTTTTAAAAGCGCCGTCTTTACTGTATTCGTTCAACCACACGGCGCACGCGACACCAAAGGGCAACGCAATGGCGATGGCGCCCGCCGCAAGAAGAAACGTCCCCACAAGGCAGGGCCACACACCGCCCTCCGTCATCATCTTGCGAGGCGCATCAAACACAAACTCCCAGTTAAGGGCCCCTGCCCCGTTAATGAGAAGAAAGGCGCAGGCGGTGACAAGCGCCGCGCAGTTAATAAAGGCCGCAATCCGCAAGCCCCCGAAGGCAATCAGCTGCTCGGCAAACCGCTTCGGGCGGGACTTTTCCTGCGCGCGGGCACAAAGACTTTTCTGCACCATTTTGTTCTCCTTAAACAGCCGGCGTCTTGTAGCGCTGCGCCATCTTGTAGGCGACCGCATTAAAGATGAAGGTCATGAGAAAAAGCGCGATGCCGGTGGCAAAAAGCGCGTGGTAGTGGGGACTGCCAAACGGCGCTTCGGCCATTTCCGCGGCGATGCTTGCGGGCATCGGTCGGATGGGATCGAAAATGGATTCCGGCACGATCGCGGCACCGCCCGCGACCATCAGTACCACCATCGTTTCACCCAAAGCACGGCTCATGCCGAGCATGACGGCGGTTCCGACGCCCGAGAGCGCATACGGGAAGGTGACAAGTTTCAGAGTCTCCCAGGGCGTGGCGCCCAAGGTAAGCGAAGCGTCCTTTAAAGCCTGCGGTACCGCATGCAGGGCATCTTCTGAAATCGAGCAGATCGTGGGCACGGCCATGAAGGCAAGCATCAGTGAGGCGTTAAAGAGATTGAGTCCCGTGGCGATCCCCAGGGCATTCTGCAGCCACGGCGCCACAAGCACCATCCCGATAAAGCCGATCACAACCGAAGGAAGCGCCGCCAAAAGTTCAATAAAGGGTTTGACGATTCGGCGGGTTTTATCCGACGCCACTTCAGAAAGATACGCTGCGGTCGCCAGACCCAGCGGTACCGCAATAAGGCTTGAGAGCACCGTAACGGCAAGCGACCCCGCAATCAGGGAGCCGATCTCAAAGTCCGGGGCATCTCCCACCGGATACCAGTCGGTGCCGAAAATGAATTTGAGCGGAGTGACCTGGGAAAAGACCGGCAGCCCCTCCCGAAAGAGATAAAAGACGATGCCCGCAAGTGTCGCAAGCGACGTGAGCGCGAGGACGGTGAGCCCGATTTCGACCATCCGTTCCCGTCTGTTTTTATTGATCATTGTCGCGTCTCTGTCTGCATGAAAGGCCGGTACTCACTGACCGGCCTTTTTACTGGTGTTTTACTCGTAAATTACTTGTAAAAACGGGGGGCTTACGGCAATGCACAAGAGCCGCAGCGCCCCGCGTTTCATTTACTCGTGAAGCGGCACGAAACCGGTTTCCTTCACAAGCTTCTGGCCCTTGGCAGGATCAAGCACAAAGTCGGTGAAACTCTTGGCGGCACCGGAAGGAGTGCCGTTGGTGAAGAAATAGAGTTCACGGGAAAGAGGCCAGGTCTTGGTTTTGGCGTTCTGAGCCGTAGCCTTGGTGCCCGCGATCGTGAGGCTCTTTGTCTGCCCGTCAACATATCCGAGGCCGATATAGCCGATGGCGTTCACGTTCTTTGCAACCGTCTGGACAACCGTGCCGTTAGAAGTCTGCAGCAGCGCTCTCGGCGTCACGCGGGCCTTTTTCATGACGAGCTCTTCCCAGGTTTCAAAGGTACCCGAGCTCGAGTCGCGGCTCACAACGACAATCGGAGCGTCCTTGCCGCCCACATCCTTCCAGTTCCTGATCTTGCCTTCATAAATGGCCTTGAGCGTGGCAAGCGTAATGTCCTTCACAGGATTGGCGTTGTTGACGACCGGAACGATGGCGTCAACGGCAACAGCGGTGCGTACCGGTTTGACACCTCGGGCTTGGGCGAGCTTCACTTCACTTGCCTTAATGTCACGCGAGCTCATGGCGATTGTCGTAAGACCGTCAATCAGCGCCTTGATGCCGTTGCCGGACCCGCCCCCCGAAAGGGAAATCGCCGCGGCTCCGGCTTCATGCGAATAGCTTTCCGCCGCCTTCTGCACAATGGGAAGCACGGTGGTGGAGCCGTTAATCACGAGTTCGGCACCCAAAGCCGTTGTACCGATCAGACCGGCCGCGAGCACCGCAGCCACTTTCTTCATCATCATTTCGTTTTGTCCTTACTGACATCAATGGCACCGGACACGTCAGATTTTGCTGTTTGTCCGTCCGGCACCGGTTAACCGAAATCCCGGAAACCCCATTTCTCCGGGCACATCGTTTTTTCTTTTTTCGATTGCGCATCTTGAGCGCCGTTTGTGACGGATCAACCCTTTTTTCGTGACGGGTTGATGACGTTTTCTTTGTCATCGTTTTGTCACCGAAACGGCACAGTTCCGACAAAAACGCGGCATACGATCGCAGATCACACGTAAAAGACGCTTTACAAAAAAATTGCCGGCCAAACCCCCGGCCGACCGGACAAAACACTCATGAACGACTTTCAGACAAACGAAAAAACCGACATCAAGATCCACGCCGAACACGTGGACTTCTTTTACGGCAAAAAGCAGACCCTTTTTGACATCAACCTTGACTTCCGTGACCGCGAGGTGACGGCTCTGATCGGCCCTTCGGGCTGCGGCAAAAGTACGTTTTTAAGAACGCTTTCGCGCATGAACGAACTCATCCCCGACACCCACATCACGGGGAAAATCACGTTGGACGGCGATAGCATCTACGCGCCTGACTTTGACGTGGTGGCGCTCAGACAGCGTGTCGGCATGGTCTTTCAGAGGCCCACGCCCTTTCCCAAATCCATTTTTGAAAACGTCGCTTATGGTCTGAGAGTTGCCGGCATCACCAACAAAACCCTCATCCGCGACAAGGTGGAGGAAAGTCTGAAGCGCGCCGCGCTTTTTGAAGAAGTCAAAGACCGTCTTAACGACAGTGCCCTGGGGCTTTCCGGCGGCCAGCAGCAGCGCCTCTGCATTGCACGTGCGTTGGCGATTGAACCCGAAGTGCTTCTGATGGATGAGCCCTGCAGTGCTCTGGATCCGATTGCAACGCAGCGCCTTGAGGAAAGCATCCTTGAACTCAAGGAGTCGCTCTGCATCATCATCGTGACGCACAACATGCAGCAGGCGGCGCGTGTGTCGGATAAGACCGCGTTCTTCTTTATGGGGCAGTTGATTGAATTTGACGCCACCGACACGATCTTTAACCACCCAAAGTTCGAAAAGACCCGCGACTACGTGAACGGCCACTTCGGTTAAGTACTTCTGCGGCCGGCAAACAACCGTGCAGGCCGCGAAAACTTTGCTAGAGTGTTTCCTTTCCGTTTTATCTTTACAAAGAAAGGTTCGGGATATATGACCATCCGCGTCTTAACCGGCATCAACACGACCGGTACGCTTCATCTCGGCAACTACTGCGGCGCCATCCGCCCCTGTATCCGCGCTTCTCACACCGAGGGCGTTGAGAGCTTTTTCTTTATGGCGGACCTCCATGCACTCATCAAGTGCCAGGATCCCTCCCGTATCGAAACAAGCCGCATGCAGATTGCGGCAAGCTGGCTTGCCGCGGGTCTTGATCCCGAAAAGGTCACCTTCTACCGCCAGAGCGATATCCCGGAAATTCCGCTTTTAAACTGGATGTTTAACTGCGTCTGCCCCAAGGGTCTCATGAACCGCGCGCACGCCTATAAGGCCGTGGTGGAGGCTAACGGCGCCCAGCAGGAAGACCCGGACGTCGGTGTCTCGATGGGCCTTTTCTGCTATCCCGTTTTAATGGCCGCAGACATCCTGATGTTTAACGCGAACCGCGTCCCAGTCGGCAAAGACCAGATTCAGCACCTGGAGATGGCGCGCGATATCGCCACGCGCTTTAACAACCTCTATGGGCTCGGGCACGACTTCTTTGTGATGCCGTTTGAGCAGGTTGAAAAAGACATTCCGGTTCTGCCCGGTCTTGACGGCCGCAAGATGAGTAAGAGCTACAACAACGTGATCCCGCTTTTTGATGGCGGCGAAAAAGCGTTGCGTGAAGCGTTAAGCCGTGTTGTCACCGACAGCAAGATGCCCGGAGAACCCAAGGACCCGGCAGGCACGGCGCTTACCCAAATCTATGACGCTTTTGCCGACGCCGGTGAGCGCGAAGTCTTCCGCAACCTTCTTACCTCCGGCATGGGCTGGGGCGACGCGAAAAATTACGTTGCCGACCGCATTGAGTCTGAAATCGGCCCGATGCGCGAGAAGTACGCCTACTACACAAGCCACCCCGATATCCTCGAGGAGATCCTGCAGGCGGGGGCTGCGAAGGCCCGCAGGATTTCAACGCCCTTTATGGAAAACTTACGGGAAGCCGTGGGTCTCAGACGCTTTCATGCCGTTAAACCGGTGGAAAAGAAGGCGGCTGCCAAAAAGGCGCAGCTCCCGGTCTTTAAGCAGTACCGTGAAAAGGACGGGAAGTTCTACTTTAAGCTCACTGCAGCTGACGGGACGCTTCTTGTCACCTCCGCCGCGTTTGACGACGGCAAGAGCGCCGGGATGGCAATCGGGGCCCTCAAAAAGGGCGACCTCTCGGTGCTTGAAACGGCGTCTTACGCAGAAGGCGCAACGGTTGACGCGGTGAAGACGGCGCTTGCGCAGCTCAAAGCCGCGGCTGAAGAAAAGTAAGCCTCACAGACGCTCACAAAAATCCCGGCTGCGTGCCGGGATTTTGTTGTCCGCAGGTTTAGCCCCAGCTTGCCTTTACGCGCCGGATCAGACGCGCATCGCGCTTGGTGGGACGGCCCTTGGCGATGGTGGACGCCGGTTCCATCGCAATCTTTCGCATTTCGCTAGCCCGCAGGCGTTTTTCTTTGGACTCATCCGTCTCGCGGTACAGGGTCTGTGCCACCGGCGCAGGCCCCCGCACAGCCGAAATCTTTTCCACAAAGATGTCGAACCGCTCGTCCCCTCTTTCCACCGTCAGACGGTCTCCGGGTTTGACTTCCCGGGAGGGTTTCAAGCGCTGGTCATTGAGCCTGACGCGCCCGAGCTCCACGGCTTCCTGCGCAATCGACCGTGTTTTAAAAAAGCGCGCCGCCCAAAGCCATTTGTCGATACGAATACTTTCCAACTCTGCTGCCATGCCGCACGTTCTGTTCAAAAACCGTTTCAGAACGCGATACTAAGGCAAAACGCGGGCAGCGTCCTTCCGGCACTGATCTGCAAAAAACTCAGCCCGTCTTTCCGGTATTACCGCGGACCGTTACCGGCAACCCGCTACAATGCCTCACATCCTTTTTTCGAAAACACTTTCACTCATGAGCGACTCTACATTTACTCCGTATCCGGTCAAACCCGCCGTCATCGGCGACGTTACCGTGGGAAACGGGCCGGTGCGAACCCTTGCGAGTCTGACCTCATCGACTGAAAGCGGGTTACTTGAAGAGCAGCACACCCTCGGGGAACTGCCCGTCGACATTCTCGAGTGGCGGCTCGATCATTTCGAGCAGATCACCAAGCAGTCGCTTATTTCGGCGGCGATGTCCCTGAGAGCGCACGCCAATAAGCCGATTCTGGGGACCCTGCGCACGATAAACGAAGGCGGTGCCTGCGAGATTTCGGACGAAAACTACCGGGATCTTGCGGTCTTTTTTGCGGGCACCAAGTTTTTGGACGCCATGGACTACGAAATCCGCCGCGGGGAAGCCCAGGCTGCCGCTAAGGCTGCGCACGACGCGGGCATGCCCGTCATCATGAGTTTTCACAACTTTGAAAAAACGCCCCCTGCGAAAGAAATCCGTGAGCTTTTTGCCGAGATGGCGGCCGCGGGCGCGGATATCCTCAAAATCGCCGTGATACCCAAAAAGCCCGAAGACGTGCTTCTTTTAATGCAGGAGACACTTGCCGCGCGCAAAAAGCACGGGCTCCCCATCATTTCGATCGCCATGGGCCCGATGGGGGCGGTTACCCGCGCCGCAGGGCGCCTTTTCGGCGCCGACGCAACGTTTGTCGCGGGGACCGCGGCCTCCGCGCCCGGTCAGCTAAGCGCCGAAGAGTCCGCCAAGCTCCTCCCGCTTTTTGATCCTTTTACTGCCGCCTGACGTTTCTGCCTTTTGCAAAGCACCCTCAACGCCTCTGCCCTGCATCAGGCAGCAGGCGTTTTTTCTGAGCGCCGCCAGCGCGTCTCCCTATAATTTCCGCCGCAGCCGGTATGCGTGATTTTGCGTAACGCGCCGGACAAAAAACACAAAGGAGCCCGTCCGAAACAAACCGGGCCCTTAAACCAATCGAGAGGGAGTTTTCATGACCGTCAAGACCTTTGACTTCGCCTACGGCCACGGCCGCAAGCAGTTTTCCATTGATGACGCGCACATTCTCAAAGAAGTGCGCACCGAAGAATTCCCGCCGATGACCGACGTCAAGCAGGGCATCCTTGACGCGATCTACCACCCGATCGGCTGTAAGCCCATCAACGAAATCATCAAGCCCGGGGATACCGTCGCCTTTATCTGCAACGACCCCACCCGCGTTGCCAACAGCTTTGACTTCATGCCGGTTTTGGTCAACGAATTGAATAAGCTGGGTGTCAAAGACGAAGACATGCACATCGTCTTTTCGCTCGGCACCCACCGCGACATGACGCACGAAGAAATGGTCGAAGCCGTGGGTAAGGACGTTTCCTCGCGCCTCAAGATGTACAACAGCACCTGCACCAAGCAGGAAGACTTCGAGTACTTCGGCACCACCTCGCGCGGCACCCCGGTGTGGCTTAACAAACACATCTGCCACGTCGATCACGTGATCCTCACCGGCACCATCGTGCACCACTACTTCTCCGGTTACGGCGGCGGCAGAAAGGCCATTCTCCCCGGGTGCGCCGCGATGGAAACGGTACGCGTCAACCACAGCTTTATGCTCGACAAGCACGCAGGCCTCGGGCTTACCACCGGCAACCCCTGCTACGAAGACCAGATGGAAGGCGTGGCGCTTTTCGCCAAGGGCCGCTCGCTCTTTCTCTTTAACGCGATTCTCAACGCCAAGCACCAGTTCCTCAGAATGTTCGCGGGCGACTACATCGCCGCGCACAAGGAAGCCTGCAAGTTTGTGGACGAGGTCTACGGCTGCGTCATCCCGAAGGAAGCCGACCTCGTTATCGCAAGCTGCGGCGGCTACCCCAAGGACATCAACGTCTACCAGATGCAAAAGACGATGGATAACGCGGCCTGCGCCGTGCGCGAAGGCGGCGTTGTGATTCTTCTTGCCGAATGCGAGGAAGGCTCCGGGTCCAAGGTTCTTGAAGAAACCTTTAAGAGGCTCAAGACTCCCTGCGCCATCAAGGCCGAGCTCGAAAAGGACTTCAGAATCGGCGCCAACAAGGCCTTTGCCGTGACGCGTCCGATTTCCAAAGCACGCTTCATCCTTGTGACGGCTCTGGATAAGACCCTTGCCAAAGACATGCTCTTTACGGCGGCCGTGGATACCGTGGAAGAGGCGCTCGCGCTTGCCAAGCAGTACGTGGGCGAGACGCCGAGCATCATTTTGATGCCTGAAGGGAGCCTCACCGTCCCGCGCGTTGCGAAATAATCAGACACATTCCGGGACGCGCCTGTCCGTTTGTCCCGGTATTGTCTCCAATACGGGCAAAAAGCCCATGGCGCACTGACTGCGAGGCCGGTGCGCCTTAAAGTATCAGGCAATCCTGTTTTTTCGCATTTTTCATCCATGACTTCCGGCGCTCCCTGCATCCGTTTTGACATTGACCGCGACACGCGCATCGGCATTGCCGAAGCGGTTTTCTGCGAAGGCAAACCCGAAAGGGCGCTCGTGACGCTGCTGACGCGTTTCAGTGACCCCGAGGAAAAGCCGATTCTTTTTACGCGGCTCTCAGAATCCGTCTTTGAGCGCCTCCCCGTTGCGGACACGGTGCGCGAAGCCTGCAATTACGACCCCTTATCGCGTACCGCCTGGTTTAAAACGATGCCCGCGAAAAACCCCGGGCTCAAAGCCGCGGTGGTGTCCGCGGGGACCGCTGACGGGTTTGTCGCGCGAGAAGTCACGCGAAGCCTCACCTACATGGGCTGGAAGTCAGAGCGCTTTGAAGACTGCGGTGTCGCGGGGCTCTGGCGCATTACGGAAGCGCTTCCTGCAATCAACGCGTGCGACGCGGTGGTCGTCATTGCCGGGCTTGATGCGGCCCTTGCGAGTGTTCTCGGGGGACTCACCGATAAGCCGATTTTTGCGGTGCCCACATCCGTCGGTTACGGCGTGGCGCAAGGCGGAATGACTGCGATGTCGAGCATGCTCGCCTCCTGCGCGCCGGGCGTTGCGGTCATGAACATTGATAACGGCTACGGGGCTGCTTGTGCGGTAAGCCGCGTCTTCAGGGCGCTGACGAAGTCTTAATGCAACCTTTCCAGTAGCTTTCAAAATGTCGCTTCTTTTAAACCATCCGGTTCTCACCGTCCGCATTCACGCGGGGCTTAACGCGGCTTCCGTACTCGCGGGGCTTGCCGGTCTCATGCGCAGTCCCTTTTTTTCACTCACTGAACTTGCCCGGGAGAAGTTTCCTGCGCTCACGTCCGACGTTGAACTTGTCGATTCGCACGTGAACGGCATCGCGGGCGTCACCTGCCGCATCGCCTGCCCCGCGCCCGCCGGGCACGTGCACCGGTCGGTTGCCGACATCGCGCGCATGATGGATGAAAGTACGCTCTCAGCTGCCGCCCGCGAAAAGGCCGATGCCGTCTGGCAGGTGCTCGCCAAAGCCGAAGCGTCGGTACACGGCGCCAGCCCCGACAAAGTGCACTTTCACGAAGTCGGCCGCACCGCAAACGTCGTGGCCATCGGTCTTATCGCCGAACTTTTTACAACGCTTAATCCCGAAGGCTTTTTCGCAAGCGCCGTGCCGCTCGGCGACGGGTCCGTTAACTGCGCTCACGGCGCTGTCCCCAACCCCGCTCCCGCGCTTTTTGCGATGCTCGACAATGTCGCCGTCAGGGGCTTTTCCGGTATCGGCGAAGCCGTGACGCCCACGGGCCTGGCGGTACTTCTGGGCCTCGGAGCCACGTTCGGAGCGTGGCCCGAGATGACCGTCAAGCACCACGTCACGGCCTATGCCCCAGACAAGGTTTTTGCTTATTGTGCCAACGGCCTTTTGTTTGCTCTGGGTGACAAAGCGTGACGGATACTCTGATTCCGCAGGCCCTTCAGGACGCCGTAGCCGATGCCGCGGGCGCGGACCATACGGTCTCGATTGCCTACTCCGGCGGGCTTGACAGCCGGTTTCTTGCGTTTGTGAGCAAGTTCCTCGGCTACCGCGTGCGGCTTTTACACGTCGCAGGGCCGCACATGGCACCCTCAGAGACCGCACAGGCGGTTGCTGACGCCCGCGCCATGGGGATTGAACCGGAACTGATCATGGCCAATCCCCTGGGGATCACAGACCTTGCCAGCGCCGGCAAAAACCGTTGCTACGTCTGTAAGCACCATGTCTTTACGGAGCTTCTCGCCCGCACCACCGACAAAAAGCTCTGCGACGGCACCAACAAGGACGACCTCAGCGTCTACCGTCCCGGGCGAAAGGCCTTGGCGGAGCTCGGGATTTATTCGCCTCTGGCCAAAGCCGGGTTCGGGAAAAAGGAAATCCGTGCAACGGCAGCAAAACTCGAGATGCCCCGGCCCGATCAGGCCGCGCGCCCCTGTCTTCTGACGCGCTTTCCTTACGGCGTGATGCCCGATGAGGCGACGCTCAAACTCACGGCTGCCGCCGAAGACTGGCTCGAGGCGCAGCCCGAATGCGCACATCTGAGATTTCGCCTCAGGTTTCCCGATCCCGCACGGCCTTACCACGCAGAACTCCATGTGGAGGAAAAAAGCCTCGAAGGGCTTTCAAAAGCAACGGTGGACGCGGTGGCTGAGCGCCTCAAAGCCCGTTTTGCTCCGGACCTTAACGATCTCACGGTGCGGGTGATGGTGAAGCTCTCGGGGTTTTACGACCGGGCCAACTGACCATCGACCATAGTCGACAATAAGCACGAACTGCGTCATATCATCAAATACAATCGATGATTTGACGAAACCTGCCTGAACTCTGCCGCCGTGCCTTTCTCCGCGCTTTGGGCCCAAAATTAAGCGCCGGCTGCTTTATAACAACCGGCGCACGGATAATTCTTAAAGGCGCTTCCGTCAGAACGGGAGTTTGAGCTCCGGCTCAACGCTTAAAAGGAAATCACCGAAACGCTTTTTGATGCGCTCAAGGGCCTCAGGTGTTTCGCCTTCCACTCTTAGCACCACAACAGGCGTGGTGTTGGAAGAGCGCGCAAGCGCAAAGCCGTCCTTAAATTCCACGCGCACACCGTCAATCAGAATCACGTCTTCGGCGTCATCAAACTTGGCGGCCTTCTGCAGTTTTTCGATAAAGGCTTTGTTCGCGCCTTCTGCCATCGGAATCTGCAGTTCGGGGGTGTTGACCGCAGTCGGCAGAGCTTCCAGAACAGCAGACGCGTTTTCCGCGCGGCTCACGATCTCAAGCAAGCGCGCACCCGCGTAGATGCCGTCATCAAATCCGGGCCAGCGGCCGTCGTTAAAGAAAAGGTGCCCGCTCATTTCACCGGCAAAGGGAGCGCCGGTTTCGCGCAGTTTTGCCTTCACAAGGGAATGCCCCGTGCAACTGATGACGGGTTTGCCGCCTCTATCCTTAATCCAGGGCACAAGGCAGCGCGTGCACTTCACGTCATAAATAATCGAAGCACCCGGATGCGACTTCAGAATATCTTCGGCAAAAAGCATCATCTGGCGGTCCGGGAAAATGATTTCACCGGACTTTGTCACAACGCCCAAGCGGTCGGCGTCGCCGTCAAACGCAAGCCCCAGTTCCGCGTCGCCCTCTTTGACGGTACGGATCAGGTCCTGAAGGTTTGCCGGTTTACTCGGATCGGGATGGTGATGCGGGAAGTTGCCGTCCACATCGAAAAAGAGCTCCGTCATGCGGCAGCCGAGTTCGGAAAAGACGCGCCGCACCACGGGGCCAGCGACGCCGTTACCGCAGTCAAAGGCAACCTTCATGGGGCGCGCGAGCTTTACGTCCGAGGTGATTTTCTTCACGTAGGCGTCAATGACGCTCACGCGTTCAATCGCGGCGGGCGTCTCGGCGGGCTTATAACGGTTTTCGCAGATCGCGCGGTAAATGTCCTGGATGCCTTCGCCAAAGAGGGTTTTGCCCCCGAGCATCATCTTGAGACCGTTATATTCCGGGGGATTGTGGGAGCCCGTGACCGCCACACCCGAGCCGTTTTTAAAGTAGTGTGCGGCAAAGTACAAAACCGGCGTCGGAACGCGGCCGATATCAATCACTTTCGTGCCCGCGGCGGCAATGCCCTTCATGAGGCTCTCAGAGAGTTCGGGCCCCGAAACGCGGCCGTCCCGGCCCACGCAAAGGGAGTCAATACCCGCATCGCGTGCCATCGACCCCAACACCAGCCCCACGGCATAGGTGACTTCAGGAGTGAGTGTCTTACCGACAATGCCGCGGATATCGTAGGCTTTGAAAATGCTCTTTTCGGGCGTCATAGTATTTACTACCATCATTAAAAATACGGCAAGAGCCGCTTCGTTACACGCAAAGCGGCTCAAGTCTTTCGGAGTTTGAGGAAATTACGCGGCCCCACTGACGGGCGGGCTCTCCTTTGACAGACGCTATCGTAAACGAAGGCGGTGCCGAAAACCGCACCTCTCGGTAAAAACACGTTGCCGGGAAGCGCTTTTCTTACAAATTGCCGACATTTTCTGAACCATCGTTCAGGCGACGCCGACCCCTGCCGATTCTGAGCAGTTCTGCTCACTTCGGTTGCCGACTTGTTACAAGCCTTGAAAAAAAGGCGGATTTACAAGGCAAAACCTTTTTAAGTCGAAATCCGCGCGTTAAACTCTCAGCTTTATTGGAAAAGAAGGGAAAAACCGGCCCGCTGGCCTTTTTCCCCGACTGTGATAAACGGCCGCGCTGTGTCAGCACACAGTGCAGCCCAAAAGAAGAAAGACCGGAGTACCTTTTATGCGTACCGTTTACAGTGGCTTGGTTGATGAAAAGTTCATCGGCCAGACCGTTACCCTCTACGGGTGGGCTCACCGCCGCCGTGACCACGGCGGTGTGATCTTTATCGACCTGCGTGACCGCGAAGGTCTCGTGCAGGTTGTCTGCGATCCGGATCGTCCGGAAGTCTTTGCCACCGCCGACAAGGTCCGCAATGAATACTGCCTGAAGGTGGTCGGTCTTGTGCGTGCCCGTCCGGAAGGCACGAAAAACGATGCCCTGATTTCGGGCGGCGTGGAAGTGCTCTGCCACGACCTTGAAATTCTCAATCCCTCGCTGCCGCCTCCGTTCCAGCTCGACGACGACACTGTGAGCGAATCCGCGCGTCTTACCTACCGCGTGCTCGATCTGCGCCGTCCGCAGATGCAGAAAAACCTGAAGCTGCGCTTTAAGGTGACGCAGGCCGTGCGCCACTTCTTGGATGACCACGGCTTTATCGACGTTGAAACGCCGGTTCTCACGAAGTCCACCCCCGAAGGCGCCCGCGACTACCTCGTTCCTTCCCGCGTTCAGGACGGTATGTTCTACGCGCTGCCGCAGTCTCCGCAGCTCTTTAAGCAGATGCTGATGATCGCCGGCTTTGACCGCTACTATCAGATCGTCAAGTGCTTCCGCGACGAAGACCTGCGTGCCGACCGCCAGCCCGAATTCACCCAGATCGATATTGAAACGTCGTTCCTGGAAGAAATCGAAATCCGCGAGATGATGGAAAACCTCATCCGCTCGGTCTTTAAGAAGTGCCTCGATGTGGATCTCGTCGCTCCCGAAGCGCGCTTCCCCATCATGCCCTACGACGAAGCCATGGCGCGCTTCGGGTCCGATAAGCCCGATCTGCGCGTGAAGCTCGAACTCGTTGAAGTGACCGACATCGTCGCCAACAGCGAATTCAAGGTCTTCTCCTCGGTGAAGAACCTGCATAACGGCAAGGTTGTGGCCCTTAAGGTCCCCAACGCCTGCACGATGCCGCGCTCTGAAATCGACGGCTATACGGAATTTGTGAAGATCTACGGCGCCAAGGGGCTTGCCTACATTAAGGTGAACGACCGCGACGGCGGCCGCGAAGGCCTGCAGAGCCCGATCGTCAAGAACCTCTCCGACGAAATCCTTGAAAAGCTCCTCGAAGTCACGGGCGCCAAGACCGGCGACATCATCTTCTTCGGTGCGGATAAGGCGAAGATCGTCTACGACAGCTTGGGTGCCCTGCGTCTGAAGATCGGCCACAGCGAATTCGGCAAGAAGAACGGCCTCTTTGAAGCCGGCTGGAAGCCCCTGTGGATCGTTGACTTCCCGATGTTTGAGTACTCCGAAGAGGAAGGTCGCTGGATGAGCTGCCACCACCCCTTCACGATGCCGCACGACTGCGACGTCGACAAGCTCGAATCGGATCCGGAACACTGCCACGCCAAGGCCTACGATATGGTCTTAAACGGCTGGGAAATCGGCGGCGGCTCCGTCCGTATTCACGATGCCGGTGTGCAGAGTAAGGTGTTCTCGGCTCTGAAGATCGGTCCGGAAGAAGCCCGCCTGAAGTTCGGGTTCCTGCTGGATGCCCTGCAGTACGGTGCGCCTCCTCACGGCGGTATCGCCTTCGGGCTTGACCGTATCGTCACGATGATGACGGGTGCTCCGTCCATCCGCGACGTGATCGCCTTCCCGAAGACGCAGCGCGCTCAGTGCCTGCTCACCGGTGCTCCGAGCCCGGTTGATGAAAAGCAGCTGCGCGAACTGCACATCCGTCTGCGCAACGAACACAAGAACGACTAAGGTTCGCTGCAGCTGACGTTAAGTGCCGGCAACTTTTCAAAGTTGCCGGCGCAGTCAAACCCCGGTTTCACGGCCGGGGTTTTCTTTATCCCGACCAACATCATGTCCCGCTGCAATCTCTGTCCCCGGCGCTGTAATGCCGACCGCTCCAGTCCCGTTGAAATCAAGCGCAGCATCTGCCGCGGCACCGACACCGTGGAAATTGCGCTGGTGAGTCTGCACGCCTGGGAAGAGCCCGTGATCAGCGGCAAAACCGGTGCGGGCACCGTCTTTTTCTCGCACTGCAATCTCAAATGCTGCTTCTGCCAGAACCACGAGATCAGCGCCGAAGGCCGCGGCTGGCCCGTGACGGTTAAGCGTCTGACCGACATCTTTCTTGAGCAGCAGGAACGCGGAGCAACCTGCCTGGAACTCGTCACCCCGGGGCACTACACCGAAGAAATCATCACGGCGCTCACCAACGCCAAAGCCCGGGGCCTTACGATTCCCGTTGCGTATAACTCAAACGCTTATGAGCTCCCTGAGACCTTAAGGCGGCTCACGGGCCTTGTTGACATCTTTATGCCGGATCTCAAGTACTTTGACTCCCGGCTCGGGGAAAAGTATTCGGGGGTGCCGCACTACTTTGAGTATGCCTCAAAGGCGATTGAAACGATGTTTGAGATGGTCGGGCCCGTTGTGATCGGAAACGACGGCCTCATGAAAAAGGGGCTCATTATCCGGCACCTGGTATTGCCCAGTCACTGGCGGGACAGCTGCGCGTGCCTGACATGGATTCATGAGCACTTCGGCGACGATGTGACGGTTTCCGTGATGAACCAATACATGCCGATTTTTAAAGCGGGCCGGCATCCCGAAATCAACCGTAAACTCACAACGCTTGAGTACCAGAAGGTACTGCGGCACGCAGAAAGCCTCGGCATGACCAAGGTCTACATGCAGGTAGGCGTCACCAGCGAAGCCAAATTCATTCCGCACTTTAACGGCGAGCACGTGGCCGCGGGCTCTTAAGAGGCGCCTGCCCGGTGCAACACTTCCTTTCGGATTGCCGGCGATTTTGACGCGTTTAATACGCGCTCTGCCGCTATACTGCCGTCATACAAGGAGACAAACGACCGAAACGGCAGGACACAAGAAGTATCATGGCTCTGACCACGACCAAGCAGCGCAAAGAGATCGGCGGGCGGTTGCGTACCGAGCGCGAGCGACTCAACTACACCGCGCAGCAGATCGCTCAGTTAATCGGCGTGACGCCGGAAATTTACGTCACGTATGAACTCGGGGAAGCCGACCCCGGGATTTTCTGCATGCCCAGACTCTCGGCCTGCGGCTTTGACGTGCAGTTTGTCATCACGGGCGAACGCATTAAGCCCGTGCAGGAAGAAAACGAGCTCTTACGGCGCTTTCGTGAGTTGTCTCTGAAAGGCAGAAGTTCCATCTTTATGACGCTTGACGCCTTAGAGCGCCTCGCTCCCAACATCCGTAAAACGCTTAGGGATAAGTGGAAAAGCGGAGATTGAGCTCCACTACGCATCCGCACGCGACAGACTGCCAAAGCGCTTCTCCCAGCCGGCCGTTTCCGGGTACTTCCGGCAAAACGCCGCAGCAGCACGCGTTAATTTTGCCGTGTCACACGGCCGCGGATCGAGACTTACCCCGGCAAACATGACCTTTTTGTTGTAGGAATCCCCCAGGGCGAAATCCGCGCCGAAAAGACAAGAAGCATGCGCGTGCCGTCTTTATTAAGGTCCCAGAAGGCCTGCAGCCGGCCCCAGAGGTTCACCACCAGCCCGTCAAGTTTTTCGCACTCATCGATGATGAGCACACACGGCTTTTCGTGGGGGGGGCAGTGGGCGGCAAAACGCAGCACTTCCGCCACGCGGCCGACCAAAGCGGGATTCGGCCGCAAAATCTTCTGCGAGAAGCCGCGTTTTACCGGCGCCATGTCGGCCTGTGACGGCGAGCATCTGCGATGTCGCCCGGCGCGCTGCGGGTCTCAAGCCACCCGCGCAGGCTCAGCAACTCCTCTTCGCGCCCGAAAAACGCCATCAGGTATTGCCTTTGATGTACTTTGTCTTGTAAAAGTATGACTTTTTAGGCACCGTCATCTTGGGCTGCTGACTTGCGCGCCTTCACGGCCGCCTTCACGGCGGGCTTATCCTGCTCCCCGGCCTCCTGCCTCTCAGGAGCCGCATCGGCTTCAGACATGCCGGCAGCAGCCCGGGCGCCGTCAGCTGCGGTCTTCACAATCGCCTGCATGGCCGCCAGGATCTCCTTCACCTTTTCAAAACCCGCATCAATGCGGTCGGTGACAAGTTTCAAAATCGCGCGCACATCCTGGGGACTCACCGCGTAGGCCGTTAGAAAAGCGATGAGGCACACGGCAACAAGACCGGCCACGACCGCCACGGCAAAACTTAAAACGGCACCGGCGGTGAGCGCCGCCACCGCGAGCACAATGATTTTGATAAGGCGCGTGCCCCAGTTTCCTTCGCTCATGTTGTCCTCATAACCCGAAAATTTTCGTAAACAACACCCCGTCTGAAGACAGGGGCTTTATTGTAACCGCATCACACGGCCCAACATAAGGCTGGTTTACATCAGC
>ERZ1035006.137-NODE-137-length-59191-cov-50.516893_pt1 | contig 59191 bp, 53 predicted proteins | sample MGYA00520694_ERZ1035006 | MGnify/ENA primary metagenome ERZ1035006 (study PRJEB33766, sample SAMN09781746) | gut metagenome | biome: gut microbiome | host: Homo sapiens | place: Madagascar | study: EMG produced TPA metagenomics assembly of the PRJNA485056 data...
AAATTTGGTGGTGTCGGAAAAATGTAGTACCTTTGCAACTGTAATCAAGAACATTGGTTTGTTCATACTAGTCACATTTCACTCACTTTTATTAACCACTAAAAAAACTAGAAAATTATGAAGAAAGAAACTTGGAAACAGATTTTTCAGATTGTACTCACAATCTAGACGGCGCTCGGCACCACCCTCGGGGTTACATCGTGCGTGTAATCATCGAAAAATTTATTATCATCGGATTACACGGAATTTAAACCGAGCATTCTAGCGCAAACGGATTTTGACCTACTCGGTCTGAATAAAACGGAACATCACGGCGCATTCCGTGAATGTCTCATCAAAAAGGGCGCTAGCCTATGACCGCAAGGTCATTACTTCCGTCTAAATTCCGAAGAAATCGTAAAAGCAAGAATGCGCCGTTTAAATTCCGCGTAATCCGATGATAAAAATATCAGAAGTAAAAATCATCAGAAAAAAATTATTAATCACTTAAAAAACAAAAGAACTATGGCAACTAAAGGAACATTGAAGTATCGTAAAGTAACTCGCACTCCTCAGAGCGGTCCTAACGCTAACAAGAAGATGTGGTACGCCACATCGGTAACCGACCGTGAGATGGACTTCGAGGCATTCGTAACCCACATCTCGGAGCACAACTCTCCTTACAGCCGAGGCACCGTACACGGCGTACTGATGGATACGCTCGACTGCCTGCAGGAGCTCATCCTCGATGGCAAGAGCGTGCGACTCTCAGACCTCGGCCTCTTCTCCATCGGTATGACATCACGAGCCGAGGCTACCAATGACAAGGTATCGGCAGCGAGCGTGGAGGGCGTACACCTCATCCTGCGCAACACCAAGACTTGGAGCAACGCTGAGCTACGCAAGAAGTGTCGCATAGAGGAGTATGACACCTACGGCAACACTACCGACGAAGGCTCAGTGCCTGGCGACGGCAAGGACAACGACGGTGGTGGCACAAGCACCCCTGGTGGTGGCAAGGACAACGACGGCGGTGGCACAAGCACCCCTGGTGGCGGTGGCTCTAGCTCTGGCACAGAAGAGGGCGGCGGCAACGTAGGCCTCTAAAACAAGAAAAAAGGCTGGACATTCAGAAATGAGTGTCCAGCCTTTTTTTCTTACTCGCTCAATATCTGAACGATGCGCTCTGCTGAGCGACCATCCCAGCGGTCAGGAATCCCGGCATGTTTCCATGAGCCACTGAGCAGCTGGGCGAGCTTCTCTGAGAGCTTCTCGGGGTCCTCGCCCACCAACTCGTTGGTGCCCACCTTCACCGTCTCTATGTGCTCTGTGTAACTATTGAGCGTGATGCATGGCACACCATTGAAGGTGGCCTCCTCTGCCACATTGCCCGAGTCGGTGATGATGCCCTGGGCGTGGGCAGCGAGATAGGCGAAGTCTAGATAGCCCTGGGGCTCCACCACATCGAGGCCCACATGGTGGTCGGCAGCACCCTGGTGCATCATGAATGCCAACACGTGCTCACGAGCCTTGCCCCTGAGCGGAGCCACTACCTTGACGCCTGCCTTGCGTGCCTCGCCGTCTATCACGCTGAGCATCTGGTCCAGATTGTCCGTACGCTCCAAGAGAGCCTTTCTATTGAGCGTGAAGAGCAGATAGTGATGGTCTGCCAGATGCAGCTCGTCCATCAGGGCTGGGCGCTGCATCTTCTGCTGCAAGTAGCGGATATTGTCGATGAGCACATTGCCCACCATATATACCTTGGAGAGCTCGGCTCCCTCCTTGTTGGCGATGCTGTTATTGGATATGCCTGCCGTGAAGAGGATGTCGGAAAGGCCGTCGATGACGAGGCGATTGATCTCCTTAGGCATCGAGATGTCGAAGGAGCGGGTACCTGCGGCGATGTGAGCCAACTGCACGCCCTGCTTCTTGGTCACGATGCTCACTGCCATGGTGGAGGCTAGGTCGTCTACCACGATGACTACATCCGTGGGGTGCTGCTGGAGATAACGCTCGAAGGCTGACATCACCTGGCCCGTGAGCTCATTGAGATTCTCGCAGTCGATGCCCAGATACTGATCGGGCTTGCGAATGCCCAGGTCGCTGAAGAGCGATGGCTCCAGCGTGGGGTCATCTTCCCTGCCGGAATACACCAGCTGATACTGAGGCTTTTGAGAGCCATCAGCCATCAAGTCAATGGCTCTCATGATAGGTGCCACCTTGATAAAATTAGGGCGGGCACCCGTAACGATACAGATTTTTTTCATAAAGAAAAATTAATATTTTTAGAATTTTTGCTCTTACTTGAATAGGTCCTTGATGCCTCCGATGGAGCCCAGCAGATTGGTAGCCTCGTATGGCAGATATACCATCTTGGTTCCCTTAGCCTGGGTGGCTACTTGCTGCATCATGGCGATGTATTTCTGAGCCAAGAGATAGTTGGCTGGATTTGTGCTCTGACCCACGGCGTCCGTTATCTTCTGGATGGCGATGGCCTCAGCCTCAGCCTTGCGAATGCGGGCTGTAGCCTCACCCTCGGCATTGAGGATGGCTTGCTGCTTGGCAGCCTCTGCCTTGTTGACGATGGCTGCCTTCTCACCCTCTGAGAGCAGGCGCTGCTTCTCCTTCTCTCCCTCTGAGGTAAGGATGGTGGCACGCTTGTTGCGCTCTGCCTGCATCTGCTTCTCCATAGCCTGGAGCACGCTCTCTGGAGGGGTGATGTCCTGAAGCTCCACACGGTTTACCTTGATGCCCCACTTGTTGGTGGCATCGTCCAACACGGCACGTAGCTTGGTATTGATGGTGTCGCGCGAAGTGAGCGTCTGGTCCAGTTCCATCTCGCCGATGATGTTACGCAGGGTGGTCTGGGTGAGCTTCTCTATCGCATTGGGCAGATTGTTGATCTCATAGACGCTCTTGAATGGGTCTACTATCTGGAAATACAAGAGTGCATTGATCTGCATCTGGATATTATCCTTGGTGATCACGTTCTGGCGGTCGAAGTCATATACCTGCTCTCGGAGGTCGATGGAGTTGGTGTAGATGTATCTGCCGCCACGCATCGCCACGATGTCCTTGGCGTGGTCGATGAACGGGATGATGATGTTGATACCTGGCTTCAGGGTGGCGTAATAGCGGCCCAGACGCTCGATGATCTTGGTCTCACTCTGAGGAATGATGACGATAGTTTTCTTGACTACCACGAGTGCAAGTACTACTATAACTACTAAAACGTAAAATGCTATGCCCATGATGTTTATGCTATTAAAAGATTAGTAAATATTCGGATAATTATCTCCCCCCATTTTATGCCAGTGGCTCTACGAGCAGGATGATGCTCTCATGGCCCTGCACCCTGACCTTGCTGCCCACCTGTAGGGGCACGGTGCAGTCGGGGGCTTCTGCCTTCCAGTCATCGCCATCCAGCTTCACTCTGCCAAATCCGCCAGCAGGTATCAGCTCGGTTACCTCGCCTATCTGTCCTGCCAGGGCATCGGCATTGCTGCGCCTATCGTCGGCTCCATGGCGTATCATCCGGACCAGATGAGGACGTATCAAGAGGATGCTGAGCACGGAGCATATCGCCCATACCACTACCTGCAACCAGAAGGGTGCGCCCATACCTGCCACTGGGATGGCCACGAGGGCGCCAATGGCGAAACAAGTAACATAGAAGTCGCCCGAAGACAACTCCAGAATGAGGCAAATGAACATGATGACTGTCCAGAATAGCCAAAGGTTTTGAACGATATACTCTAACATAATTGATAATGTATAATTAATAATGTATGCTGGGAGGAATGCTGATTACTTTCTCTTCTTCGTGGTAGTCTTCTTCTTGGAAGATGAAGTAGACTTAGAAGTAGTCTTGACTGTGGTCTGAGGCTTGTAATACTTCAGCGCCGTTGGCATCGCCTGCTGGAGGGCGGCAATACGCTTCGCATCAGATGGGTGATCGCTGAAGATGTCGCTCTGGTTGGCACTCTTGCCCTGCGCCATTCGCTGCCAGAATGGGATGGCCTGCTGAGGGTCGTAGCCTGCCATGGCGGCAAAGATGAGTCCCATATAGTCTGCCTCGGTCTCATTGTCGCGCGAATACTTCAAGTTGCGGAAGGTGAAATACTGACCAGCCACTGCGCTCGCCACATTGCCCACTCCGTTGCCCACAGCCTGATTGAGCACATTGCCCAGGATGTTGGTACCTATCTGCTGATTCTGCTGCTTGGTGAGCTGCTCGGCGCTGTGCTTAGCCACGGCGTGAGCTATCTCATGGCCCAAGACGATGGCCAGGCAAGTCTCATTCTGGGTATATGGCAGCAACCCCTCATAGACCACGATCTTGCCTCCAGGCATACAGAAGGCATTGGCGCTCTGATCCTGCACCAGATTAAACTCCCAGCTATAGTTCTTCACATCGGCAGCAAAGCCATTCTCCTTGAGGTAAGTCTCCACTGCCGAGGCTAGCTTCTGTCCCACACGTCGCACCATCGCCGTATTGGCGGCATTGGTGGACTTCTTGGCAGAGGCCATGTACTTGGTATACTCCTGATTGGAGAGACTGAGCACCTGCTCATCGCTCACTGAGATGCGATGGGTGCGACCTGTGAGAGGCACCTGCTGAGTGGTGCCACAAGATGACAACATGAGAGTTGTCAGCAATGTCATGACGACAAACTTAAATTTCTTCATCTTACTTAATATAATGTACGTATAAGCACAATAAATGTCCGTATTCACTGCAAATTTACTATTAATCACTGAAAACGCCAAAGAAAATGGAAGAAAAATGCGAAAAAAAATGAGTTTAGGGATTTTCCCCCGCCTCTATAGGGAAAAACCTTACCCCAGATGCAAAATTAGGCCTATCTTTGCACCAGAATTAAGAAACAAGTGTATAAACAATTTTAAAATAGATAGATTATGAAAAAGTTTATATTAGCCCTGGTAGCCATGGTCACAATGACCTGCACCACTGCATCAGCAATGAGTTATGAGCAGGCTCGTCAGCAAGCTCTCTTCTTGACAGATAAGATGGCTTATGAACTCAACCTCACCGACGATCAGTATGAGGCAGCCTACGAGGTGAATCTCGACTATCTGATGGGTGTGAATACATACGATGACCTATACGGCATCTACTGGAGACAGCGCAACATGGACTTGAACTACATTCTCCTGGACTGGCAGTATCAGGCTTATCTCAACGCCACATACTTCTATCGTCCGCTCTACTGGAACGCAGGCTACTTCCACTTCGGCATCTACGCCCGCTATCCTCGCAGAGACTACTTCTTCTTCGGTCGTCCTCACTTCTATGCATCTTATAGAGGAGCTCACTGTTGGAGAATGAACGGAGGCAGAAGCTGGTATCACGGAAGAGAGTTTGGCAGACCTCGCCCAGGTGGACAGCCTAGAATGGGAATGAGAGACGGATTCAACCGTGGCAACTACGGCAGAGGCAAGACCTTTGGCAATATGAATCGCCCTAGCAGCACTCGCACCACCGTGACCAACGACAGAAAATTTGGCAATAGCGACAGAAAATTTGGCAATAACGACAGAAAATTTGGCAATAGAGCTCGCCCTAACGGGAGCTTTGGCAACAATGCTCGCCCTAACAGAAGTTTTGGCAATAGCAACCGCAGCAATAGCAGTGTATTTGGCGGCAACCGCTCATTCGGCAATGGCTCTAACAGCAACAGCCGTCCATCCAGCGGTTTCACTCCACGCTCATCAAGCCCTAGCAGTTCATTCGGCACTAACCGTGGCGGTGGAAGTTTCGGAGGTAACGGTGGCGGCCACTTCGGCAACAGAAGATAAAACAGAAATCATATAAGATAATCACAACGATCATCTTACACGAAAGAAATTAGAGAGTTATAAAAAATCGTGATATAAGCACAAATTAGAGAGTTATATTAAACAGGAAAGACACAGACTGAATGAGCTGCATCACTAGCAGATAATACAGAAACAAGGGGGCAGCCCCACGGATGCCATCTATCAGCAGATGATAGATGGCATCTATCGTTTGGAGCTGTTCGCTCATCACTCCGTATGTAATGCTCATCACCACGACGGCAAAGCAGACGTAGGGCACCAAGCAGGCAGAAAAACTGCTAGGGAACAAGCCGCCCATCACATTGACCAAAATGGCATGGGAAGGCAGGGTGAGCGCCAAGAGCATCGCCACAAAGACCGCCAGCTCGGCTATCACCCAGTACATGCCCAGGCGCTGACTATAGGAGGAGCGCTGGAATCGGAGCACTCCGCTGCCCCTCAAGGCTCCCCAGGCCAGGCTGAACAGCAGAAGCCACACCAGCCATACCGACGACATATTGAGCGCAAAATGCCCCATAAACCATCGGATGCCCTCGGCACTGAGCAACGAACGGGAAAACTCATCGGGCATGGCTGCCGTGAGCAACCAGGAGGCTAGCACCAGCAAAGCCTCCGCTCCCAATAGTCCCACCATCAAGTATCCGCCTATCTTATCCCGTTTCATTCATTAATTATTAATTATTAATTATCAATTATCAATTATTAATTACTCCGCATCTGGCTGCAAATTGTCAATGTCAAGGATGCGCAATTCGCAGGCTCTCACCACCAGTCGGGTGGCATTCACGCCCATGCCATGATTGCCATCAGGGAAGAGTTTCTGCACCAGTTCGCCTTGTCGCTTCTCCAGGCTCTTCACGCCAAAAGGCATGCCTCGGAGATTGGTAATCTGCTCCTTGGTATAGCCCAGTGCCAGATGGCGCAGGAAGCGCTCGTCATACTCGTCTATCTCATAATTGATGAGAGCCTCCTGGCGCATCAGCTGGCTATTCACGCTCTTCTTGAAGCGATCCACTATCTTGTCCAGGATAGGCTGATTGAACACCATCTTCTTGCCGCCCATGCAGCTAGCCACATCGCCACGAGTCAGCAGCTCGCCACTCTTCAGGATGATGCCATCGCAACCGGCATCAAGCACATCCACCCAGAGCTTCTCATTCAGTATCTCGCCCGTGAAGATGAGCACCTTCACCTGCGGATACTGCTCCTTGGTTTGGCGACATATCTCCACCCCCACTGTAGTGGAACCACCCAGTCCCAAGTCCAAGAGCACCAAGTCGGGCAACTGCTGCTTGATGAGTTTCCAATAGGCTATCTCGTTTTCGGCTGTACCTATAATCTCAGCCTCAGGAATGTCGTTCTTGAAGATGCCCTCCGTGCCCTTGAGCTCCAGTGGCACATCCTCTACTATGATTACTTTAAAATTCTCCATGACGTATATTTACAATTTATAATTTACAATTTCATTCTTGCTGGCAGTATGACCTCGATGACAAGGGTGCCTTTGTCCGATGCCTTCGGCAGAATGCCGCAGCCTCGGAGGTTGGTTACCTCTCCTATCTCCCTCACTATCTGGCGACAAAGAAGATATTTTATATCGCTGGTCAGGGCGGTGAAGAGCAGCGGATGGATGCGCTCATCGTATGGGATGCCCTTGTCGATGAGATATGCCACATACTTGCCATCGCCCAAAGGCTGGGGCTGCAACAGCTGCTCATCCTCCGCAGTGAACATCTTCTTATCCAGCAGCAGGCTGAAGAGATAAGCGAGCAAGAAATGGTCGCACTTCACGGGGGCGCTCACATGCTCCATCGCCTGCGCACTGAGCATCTGATAAAGCGACTTGTAGTAATCTACCAGTTCGGCAAGCGAGGTAATGTCGTCGGGGTGCTGGTCTATGAGCTGGCGGATGCGAGATGGGTAGTACATCGTCTCGTGCTTCAGGGCAGAGAGGCAGTTGTCGAGCACGGCATTCGCCACATGCAAGCGGGCATTCTCATACTCCACTCGGCTCAGTTCATCCTCTGCCATCTCCAGCTGCAGGTGTTCAGAGCCTCGCATTTCCTGGCTCTGGAGCAGGGCTTGGCGTATGCGCTCCACCACTGCCTCCAGTTGGGCATAGTCAGCCTTCAGTCTGCCGTGCCCCTTCCATATCTGGTCTATCTGCTGTAGTTTCTGTTGCTCAGTATCAGGGCTTAGCAGCACCTGGTTGATGGCATTCACCTTCTCCACGGCAAGGCGATGATTGATGACATGGCGGTAGTAGAGCAGATAATATGCCAGCGGCAACTGCAGGAGCAAGAGGATGAGCAGCACCACGGCCACCATCTTGGAGTTTTCAGATACCTGCATGGTGCGCACATAGTCGCCCAGGGTATTGTCGGCACTCAACTCTCTGAACAGTTGGGTATACACCTTGTTGTTGCTCTCGTAGAGGTCCCATTTGTGGAGCGCCAAGGCAGCCACGGCACTCTCATTGCGCAAATCGAGTATCACATTATAATGGATAGGCAAACTATCGCGCAGCCATCTCAACTCAGCCGCCATGCCCACTTTAGGATGGCGCACCATGAGATACTTGCCCTCTGGGTGCTGGGCTAGATAATAGCGATTGAGATACTCACGGGCACTGTCGGCAAAGACCAGCGTGCGCTCGTAAGAGCCATTCACATTGCTGAAGTAAGCACTGTCGGCATAACTGGCAGCCCGACTCAACTCGGCTGCCAGGTTCTTGCTGGCTGCAGAATGAGAGCCAGCTGCCATGCCCACTACGCTAACCAGCAAGAGGAGAAGCATCATCATCTGTCGCTTCACGCCACAAGGCAAACGGAAGGAGAAGCGGCTACCCTTGCCCACCTCGCTCTCGGCATGTATCTGGCATACGGAGAAGAGGCTGCTTATCTTGCGATATTTCTCAATGATGCCCTTGCAATTGAGCAGACCAAATCCATGACCACCCGTATAGGTTCGGTCGAAGACATGGCTCAAAGTCTCCTCGTCCATACCCTTGCCATCATCAGTGATGGATATCTCCACATAGCTTCCTCCATTCTCACCTGCCACTTGAGCCGATACCCTGACGGTTCCACCTGCTGGCGTAAATTTGCGGGCATTATCGGCGATGGTATTAATCATGAAGAGGGTGAGCGTCTTGTCTGCCTTCACCACGGCATCGGTAGGCTCTATCACGAGCTGGATGTCCTTCATTTGGAATCCCAACTTACCCTTGTTCACAATGTCAAACAATGGCTGCAACGAGAAACTCTCTATACGCAAGTTCAGGGCTCCCTGACGCATCTGTATCCACTGGGTGAGCACCTCGTTGTACTGATTGATCTTATCGGTGAGCTCTGAGATATAGGCAAATCGTTCTGCCCTCACCTGCTCATCATCCTTGCCCTCCATCAGTCGCTCCACCTCATGGTTCATGCGGTCGATGAATGGGGTGATGCTATTGACGAGCGATATCTTGGCACGCTGTTCCAGATTGCGTTTTCTGTTTTCCTCGATGTGAAGCAGCGTCATATTGCGGGCTTCATCTACCTCCTCCTTCTTATCTCGCAGATTACTGATATACTGCTCGTTATCCTCATTCCATTCACGCAGTGGTTGAAGTAGTGCATCCATATTATTCGCCTTCGAATTCTTGCGCTTCATCCTGTCAAAGACATAGAGCAAGATGATGACCAAGACGATCATACCCAGCACGGCAGTAATCATCAAGTTGAGCTGCACGGCATTGGTGTCCAACTGGGCAGCACGAGCCTCCAACTGTCGGTCCTGGCGAGACTGGTCTTGGAGGTCGAGATAGATGTTGCGGTTATAGTCGCTCTTAGGCTTGTCGTCTATCGCCGAATAAACCAAGCAAAGGCGTTCGCGAATGGAAGCCACCAAGTCAGGAGCTTGGCTGATAGCCTTGTTGTCATGGAGCGCATGCTGCAAACACGACTCGGCAGAGGCATAATCCTGTATGCCCCAATAGCACTCCGAGAGGGTACGGTAGGCACCTGCCGTCTGGTATACATCGCCATACTTCATGAAGAGATTGAGCGCACGCTGGGCAAAGTTACCTGCCAGGAGTTGGCTCGGCATCTGCTCCACATTGAGATACTGAAAAGCCGGCAGATTGTTCTTGACCAAGAAGTCGCGCTGCTGTGCATCCTGTATATGCTCGCTGATGGCTTGCAGTGCATTCGCCTGCCAATAAGGATAAGGATTGCTGCCACTTGCCAGCATATAGCACTGGATGAGATGGTCAAACTCAGCCTGCGCCACCTCATTGGGCGTATTGCGCTGGATGGCGCCACCCGAGCCAAAATTATAAAGATAATTGAGATATTGGGCGGTATCTTGCTCCAAAACATCAGGGTCGATGTCATTGAGAGCTTGCATCATCGGAGTCTCCAACTGCACATAATAGAAATAAGTGGCAGCCACGATGTCAAACTCGGAGCGTGCATACACCATGCGTTGGCGCTCCCTCTTGGGCAAATCGTCATACTCCTCCTGTATACGGCGCAAACGACGCATGGCACTCTCACGATAAGCATAAAAATCCTTGTTGCGGGCTTCACGCTGGCAAAGTCGCATATTCTGAACGTCGGCAATAAGGAGTTCTATCTGGTTGTCGGTGCTTGCCTCCACCTCGTTGAGCCATCGCTTGGCTAGCTTATAATCCATCTTGGCAGTAGCCACGAAAGCCAAGTTGTTGCATGCCTCGGCATATCCTGCAGAATAATCGGAAGATAAGTGTAAAGCACTATCAGCTAAAACCTTAACAGAATCAAGGTTGCGATAATGAAAAGCATAAGAAAGATGATTCAGCCTATCTACCTCGCCCTTATGCGAAGGCGTACAAGCTGAAAAAAGAAACATCGCCACCATCACAGAGATGATGGCGATGCCATAATGATAATATGTATGTTTAATAGATAACATGCATAAAGTGATGATTAGGCACGTGCCTTGGCAATATAGCCGAGAGCCTCCTGGCACTTAGCTGTTATAGCTGCCCAGTTGCCTGTTGCCACTACGTCCTTAGGGAAGAGCTTAGAGCCCATACCTACGCAGAGCACGCCAGCCTTGATCCAAGGAGTAAGGTTCTCCTCTGTTGGCTCTACCGCACCTGTTACCATGATGTTGCTCCAGCGCAATGGTGCCATCACGTTCTTGACGAATGAAGGACCACCTACATTGCCAGCAGGGAATACCTTGGTTACATCGCAACCAGCTGCCTGGGCATTGTTGATCTCAGTTACCGAACCACAACCTGGTGAATAAGGCACCAAGCGACGGTTGCAGACAGGAGCAATCTCAGGATTGAAGTTAGGACCTACGATGAAGTTGGCACCAAGCTGCAAGTAGAGAGCTGCAGTACCAGCATCAATCACTGTACCTGCGCCGAGAATCAACTCTGGGCACTCCTTGTCAGCCCACTTTACCAACTCGCCGAAAATCTCGTGAGCGAAGTCACCACGGTTGGTAAACTCGAATACGCGCACGCCACCCTCGTAGCAAGCCTTGATTACATTCTTACAAACATCTACGTCCTTATTGAAGAATACAGGCACCATACCAGTCTCTTTCATGGCTGCCATGACCTGCATTTTGCTAAACTTTGCCATTTTAATTATTAATTATTAATTCTAAATTATTCATTGTAAGATTATCTCTGTACACGGCCGTTGGCATTACCACCAGCCAAACTCTCTACCTCATCAACAGATACCAAGTTGAAGTCGCCAGGGATAGTGTGCTTCAATGCAGAAGCTGCCACTGCAAACTCGAGAGCCTCAGCCTGGGTAGACTTGGTGAGGAGACCGTGGATCAAGCCACCAGAGAATGAGTCGCCACCACCCACACGGTCGATGATAGGGTTGATGTCATAGTGCTTGCTCTGATAGAACTCCTTGCCATCATAGATAAGAGCCTTCCAGCCATTGTGAGTAGCAGAGAGTGACTCACGGAGAGTAGAAACCACATACTTGAAGCCAAACTCCTTCATCATGCCCTGGAAGATACCATAGTAACCCTCGGCATCAGTCTTGCCGCCCTCTACATCAGCATCAGGCTTGAAGCCCAAGCAGAGCTGAGCGTCCTCCTCATTACCAATGCAAACGTCTACATACTTCATCAATGGGCGCATCACTGAGATAGCCTTCTCAGAAGTCCAGAGTTTCTTGCGGAAGTTGAGGTCAACAGACACTGTTACGCCATGACGCTTAGCAGCCTCGCAAGCCAACTTGGTGAGCTCAGCAGCCTTGTCGCTAATGGCAGGAGTAATGCCGCTCCAGTGGAACCACTGAGCACCCTCCATAATCTTATCAAAATCAAAATCAGATGGATCAGCCTCAGCGATAGCGCTATGAGCACGGTCGTAGATCACCTTGGATGGGCGCATAGAAGCACCTGTCTCTGCATAATAGAGACCCACACGATCGCCACCACGAGCGATGAAGTCGGTATTCACACCATAACGACGGAGTGCATTGACAGCAATCTGTCCAATCTCATGCTTAGGCAACTTAGATACGAAGTAAGCCTCATGACCATAGTTGGCCACGCTCACTGCCACATTTGCCTCACCACCACCAGGGATGATACGGAATGAATCACTCTGAATGAAACGGTCATTACCTTCTGGAGATAAGCGAAGCATAATCTCACCTAATGTTACAATCTTTGCCATTGTTTGATAGTTTTAATTTTTTGTTTTTATTGTTTGTTTATTTGAATTCAGTCGTTAAACTTCCAAATGATGTGGCAAAAATAACCATAATTTCTCGAATAACGAAATAAAATCGCATTTTTTTTTAGTTTTCGTACAAAAAAGTTGCTGTGCATTCGCACAATTCAAAAAAATGTTGTAAATTTGTGCCGAAAATACAAGTTTGTGGTCGCACACATTCGCAAATGATGCAGCGCACATTCTGAAACAATATAAATCAAAAGCTAACGCACAACGCACAGCACAGTCCCAACACAACCAGGGAATATATAATATAATGTACGCGCGAAGAGCAAAGCTAATAGCAAACACTTAGAACAATGGCCGAAAAAATTAGAATTAAGGACATCGCCGAGAGAGCTGGCGTATCAGTGGGAACCGTAGACCGCGTGCTTCACGAGCGCCCCAACGTATCCAAGCCGGCTCGAGAGAAGGTTGAGAAGGCACTCAAGGAAATGAACTATCAACCTAACATGTATGCCAGTGCGCTGGCATACAACAAGTCGTATACCTTCTATCTACTCATACCTAAGCACGAGTCTGAGGCTTACTGGGAAGAGATAGAGGAAGGTGCCAGAAAATGCGAGGACACAAGAAGGGACTTCCACATCGACGTGGAGATCAGATTCTACGAGCGCTCCAACGAGGAATCGTTCAGAGAGATGGGCAATGCGATACTCCAGGCCCACCCAGAGGGCGTCATCGTGGTGCCATCCTCTCTTGCCGTGACCCGAGAATTTACGGAGAACCTTCACAAGAATAGCATTCCGTTTATCCTCCTCGACTCCTATATGCCCGACTTGCGCCCACTGTCCTTCTTCGGTCAGGACTCCTTCTGCTCTGGTTTCTTCGCTGCCAAGATGCTCATGATGATAGCATCCAAGGAGACGGAGATCATGCTGATGAGACAGACCAAGGATGGCAGAGTGGTCAGCAAGCAGCAGGACAACCGTGAGGTGGGATTCCGCCACTACATGCACGACCACTTCCCTAGCGTGGAGATTATCGACCTGGACCTGCCTCTGAGCGGAACCCGTGCAGAATACACCAAGATGATGGAGAAGTACTTTGCCGAGCATCACAACACCCATCACTGCATCACCATGACATCCAAGGCACACATCGTGGGCGACTTCCTGCTGAAGACCAACCGCCGAGACGTGCAGATCATGGGCTATGATATGGTGGAAAAGAACGCCCGCTGCCTCAGAGAGGGAAGCATCTCCTTCCTCATCGCACAGCATGCCTACATGCAGGGCTACTCTTGCGTAGAGACTCTCTTCCGCGCCATCGTGCTCAAGAAGAAAGTAACACCTGTCAACTATATGCCTATCGAACTCCTGATGAAGGAGAACGTGGACTTCTACCGCAGAACGCAGCTGTAAAGTTAGGAGTTGGGAGTTAGGAGTTGGGAGTTAGGAGTTGGGAGTTGGGAGTTGGGAGTTGGGAGTTGGGAGTTAGGAGTTAGGAGTTAAAAGATACATTAATATAATATATAAGAAAATTACAAAAACATTCTACGATGAAACAATCAAGCTTTATCAAGATTAACCCTGCCGACTCGGTAGTGGTTTGCTTGCGCCCCATGAAGAAGGGCGAAACAGTAGAGGTAGATGGCAAGACCATCACCCTGTTGCAGGACACTCCTGCAGGACACAAGGTGCTCATCGACGATGCACCTGAGGGTAAGGACATCATCAAGTATGGTTACCCTATCGGTCATGCCAAGCAGGACCTCAAGGCTGGCGAATGGGTCAACGAGAACAACTTGAAGACCAATCTTGCCGGTACATTGGAATACACCTACAACCCTGTGGACGAGCAGCTCAGCATCGCTCAGGAGAACCGTACATTCAAGGGCTATGTGCGCAAGAATGGCGAGGTAGGTGTAAGAAATGAGATCTGGGTAGTGCCTACCGTGGGCTGCGTGAATGGCGTGGCTGAGAAACTGGTGGAACTGCTCAAGAAGGAGACAGGCTGCGAGGGCATCGACGCCATCCACGCTTGGCACCACAACTATGGTTGCTCTCAGCTCTCTGGCGACCACGAGAATACCCGCAAGGTGCTCCGCGACATCTGTCTGCACCCTAACGCAGGTGCTGTACTCGTGCTCTCACTGGGCTGCGAGAACAATCAGCCAGATGCCTTCATGGAGATGCTCGGCGACTATGACAAGGACCGCATCAAATTGCTCGTTACCCAGAAGGTAGAGGGCGATGAGCTGGAAGAAGGCATGAAGATACTTCGTGACCTATACAAGAAGGCTAAGGAGGATAAGCGTGAAGACGTGCCAGTAAGCAAGCTCCGTGTAGGTTTGAAGTGTGGCGGTTCAGACGGATTCAGCGGCATCACCGCCAACCCATTGGTAGGTGAATTCTCAGACTGGCTCGTAGCCCAGGGCGGCACTAGCATCCTGACCGAGGTGCCTGAGATGTTTGGCGCAGAGACCATCCTCATGAACCGTTGCGAGAACAAGGAGCTCTTCGATAAGACCGTTCACCTAATCAATGACTTCAAGGAGTACTTCTTGAGCCATGGCGAGCCAGTGGGCGAAAACCCATCACCAGGCAACAAGGCAGGTGGTATCTCTACCCTCGAAGACAAGGCATTGGGTTGCACCCAGAAGTGTGGACGTGCCCCAGTGAGCGGTGTATTGCAGTATGGCGACCGTCTGGAGACTACCGGACTCAACCTGCTCTCAGCCCCAGGCAATGACCTCGTGGCAGCTACCGCACTGGCATCAGCAGGTTGCCAGCTCGTGCTCTTCACCACCGGTCGAGGCACCCCATTCGGCACCTTCGTACCAACCATGAAGATTTCTACCAACAGCAACTTGGCTAAGAACAAGCCAAACTGGATAGACTTCAATGCCGGCGAACTGGTAGAAGGCACCGAGATGAAAGACTTGGTACGCAAGTTTATCGACAAGATCATAGCCGTGGCAAGTGGCGAGGAAGCTCGCAATGAGTATAACGGCTATCGTGAGATTTCCATCTTCAAGAATGGTGTTACCCTGTAACTTCCATCTTCTAGAAAAGGAGTAACATAGTAAAAAAAACAAAATAAGACATGAGTAACAAAAAAGGATTGTTGGCACTATCACCACTGATTATATTGATAGCACTCATCACCCTCTTCACCATCTACTCGGTGCAGAGCGGCGACCAGGGGAGCACCCTCTCGCTCACCGTGGCATTCATGATATCCAGTATCTATGCCGTGGCGATATCCGGGGGTATGCCCATCAAGAAGCGCATCGACACATATAGCAAGGGGGCGGGTGCCAACAACCTGATGCTCATGTTGTGGATATACGTGCTGGCAGGTGCTTTCGCTGCATCGGCTAAGGCGATGGGGGCAGTGGATGCCACCGTCAATCTAGCCCTCAACGTGCTGCCTGCCAACATGATACTGCCGGGATTGTTTCTCGCAGCATGCTTCATCTCCGTATCAATCGGAACCAGTGTGGGCACCGTCGTGGCACTCGTTCCGATAGCTGCCGGATTAGCCCACTCCATGGGCGCCAACATCGGACTGATGACGGCCATCATTGTGGGAGGCGCATACTTTGGCGACAATCTATCGTTTATATCCGACACCACTGTGGTGGCTACGCAAACGCAGAGCTGCCGCATGAGCGACAAGTTCAGAGTCAACTCCATGATTGTGATACCTGCCGCCATCGAGATACTCATCGTATATGCCGTGATGGGCTATGGCTATCAGGCTCCCACCCACGTGGCATCGGTAGATATTTGGAAGGTAGTGCCTTATCTCGTAGTACTCATCACCGCCATCGTCGGCATCAATGTGATGGCAGTGCTCTCCCTGGGCACCATCCTCTGCGGCATCATAGGCATCACATCCCACTATCTGGGCGCTGAGCAATCCTACGATGTCTTTGGCTGGTTCTCTGCCATGGGCAATGGCATCACTGGCATGGGCGAACTCGTCATCATAGCCATGATGGCTGGAGGCATGCTGGAGATTATCCGTGAGAATGGTGGCATCAACTTCATCATCGACAAGATAACATCCCACGTCAACAACAAGCGAGATGCCGAGCTCTCCTTAGCTGCCCTCGTATCGATGGTGAACATCTGCACCGCCAACAACACCGTAGCCATCCTCACCGTAGGCAACATAGCCAAGAAGATAGGCGACAAGTTTGGTGTGGACAACCGCAAGGCTGCCAGCATTCTCGACACCTTCTCCTGTACCGTGCAGGGCTTGATACCCTACGGCGTGCAGATGCTCTTGGCAGCCGGACTGGCGGGCGTAAGCCCGATGGACATCCTGCCCTATCTCTACTATCCAGTGGCAATAGGCATCGCTGCCCTACTCGCCATCCTCCTGAGATACCCTAAGAGATACAGTTAGAAAGAAGAATTGAATAATTGCAGTCTCCAGCCACAATTATTAATTCTTAATTATTAATTCTTAATTGAATCATACGATGGACTTTTTGCAAAGAAATCTTTTCACACAGTTGCGCTCCGACCACTTTGGAACCAAAGAGGAAATCGAGCCAATGACTACCTTCAAGAGAAAGAAGATAGCCCAAATGATGAAGAACCTCAGCGACATACCTGCCGGTGAGGTGAAGATGAGCACGGGATTTCTGAACCGCAGGCTGAACAAGATTCAAAATGACGAGCGCCATGCCATCGACACATCAGTAGAGACACTATACTTGCTGCGACTCATCGTGGCTAACGTCAATAGTATGCTCTCCAACGGCATCAACCTGAGGGGCATCATCCAGCTGGGCGATTACCTCCGCACAAGAGGCGACAAGGTAGACTTCGTGAAACTGGACAAATGGCTCGCCAAGCTGCGCATCCAGCGCATGGCACAGCTAGAGGGAAGTGTGCTCATCACCTTCTTCGATTTTGAGCAGGACGAGCTGCCATTCGTGCATCATGTGGAGAGAGGAGCCTATGCCCTGACCCTGCGCTCACTCTACTACAACATACAGGAGCAACAAGACATCCAGTTTAAGCAGAGTTCATCGGGATTCGTACATACCACGGGCGGCACCATGCGCAAGAATCTGCGCCAAAGTTTCCGCTACTTGCAGTATGCCCCAATCGAAACCATCTGCAATTTCCTCAATGGATTCTTCCGTTCGCTCTCGGAAATAGAGGAATAAAACCAAGGAAAGACTATCCTGAAAAAGGAAGGCTTCGGCATTAAAAATAAAAGAAGAAAATAGTAGAAATATAAAATATATATAAAAATAGGCATCGTCTGGCAATTATGTCAGACGATTTTTGTATCTTTGCATTTATGAAAAGAATCATTATCAGTATCATCACGTCTATATTTGCACTCGGACTCCATGCCCAGGTACAATGCGAAGACACCTGTCAGCACGTACATGGCATAGACCTGAGCCATTACCAAGGCAATGTGTTCTGGGAAACCGTGGGCGACAACTCCAAGATGGCTTACGTCTACCTCAAGGCAACCGAGGGCGGTACCAACGTGGATAGCAAATACAAGCAAAATATAGACTTAGCACATAAGTATGGACTCAAAGTAGGATCATACCACTTCTATCGTGCCCGCATCCCACAGCAAACCCAGTTGGATAACTTCATGGCGCAATGCCGCCCTGGCGACCAAGACCTGCTGCCTATGATAGACGTGGAGACCAAAAGCGGCATGGCCACAGAGGAGTTTTGTGACTCACTCTTCAAGTTCCTGCATCTCGTGGAAAAAGCCTACAAGCAGAAGCCCCTCATCTACACGGGAGCCAACTTCTACGACCACTACCTGCTCGGCAAATTGGACAGCTACAAAATCATGATAGCCCAATACACCAAGCGCGAGCCAGTGCTCAAGGATGGTAGAGACATCGAGATGTGGCAGTATACCGGTAAGGGAAGGCTCAACGGCATCAATGGCTATGTGGACAAGAGCCGATTCATGGGCAGACACAGACTGAGAGAAATAAGATTCAGACATAGATAAAACATTAAATATTACACAAAAGTATTATGGCTATTATAAAATGTCCAGAGTGCGGACACCAAATCAGTGACAAAGCACCCGTTTGCCCTAGTTGTGGCGTAGAGATAGCAGGCAAGGTGATCAAATGCCCTCATTGCGGAGAGGTATATTTCAACAACTCTGAAATGTGCCCTAACTGCCATGAGCTCAACCCATCGCTAGCTCGCGCTCCTAAGCCTGCCGCACCTATTCGACAGCAAGTAGAGGCTTATCAGCAGCCTGTAGCACCAACAAGACCAGTTGCAACTACACAGACTCCACCCCCAGTGCAGCGCCCAGCCAGCCCTACCCCTCCTGTACCTCCTATCCACAAGACCGGCAATGGGAATGGCAATAATGGCAACAACCAAGAGCCTGAGAAAAAGAAGAAAAGCAATCGCAGCATTCTCATCTTCTCATTTATCTTTGCAGTCATCGTGTGCGGTATCTTCTATTATTATTACGATTCTGCCAACAAGCAGAAGGAGCAAGATGCCTACGAGTATGCCATGCAGAGCAGCGACCCTACGGTATTGCAGAGCTATCTGGACACCTACAAGGATGCCGACGAGGCGCACAGAGACTCCATTATGTCGCATCTCGAAATGCTCAAGCAGACTGACCAAGACTGGACCAATGCCGTGGTGAGCGGTTCGAAGGAAGCACTGGAGGCTTACTTGCAGAAGTATCCTAACAGCCCTCACAAGCAAGAGGCATGGAACAAGATAGACTCCATAGACTGGAACGTGGCTAAGAACGAAGACACAGCTGAGGCATACCAGAACTATCTGAACACCCACACCGACGGCTCCCATATAGAGGAGGCAGAAAACGCACTGAAGAAAGTGAAGAGCCGCGACCTGCAACCAGAGGAGAAACAGATGGTAAGCGGACTGTTCCGCCAGTTCTTCCAGAGCATCAACTCTCGCAATAGCGACGGACTCACAGCCACTTGCGAAGACATCCTCTCTTCCCTGCTGGGCAAGAACTCAGCCACCAAGGCAGATGTGGTAACCTTCATGGACAAGCTCTATAAGGACGATGTAGCCAACATGAACTGGCGCATCAACAATGACTACCAGATCAAGAAGCGCGAGGTGGGTGATGAGGATTATGAATACCAGGTACAGTTCTCTGCTCGCCAGGATGTAGACAAGACTGATGGTTCGAAGAAGGAGAACCTCTTCCGCATCACTAGCGTAGTATCTCCTGCAGGCAAGATTTCTTCATTTAATATGTCGAAGATCAATGTTGGAGAATAAGAAGAATTAAGAATTGATAATTAACAAAAAAGCTCCGATGTGAATCCATCACATCGGAGCTTTTATTTTACATAAAGACCTTTTAGATCGGAGCTTTCTTTACTTCGCTTCCTTCATCTGGCGAAGGAGTTCCTTCTGGCGATCATTCAATCCAGTTGGCAGCTTCACATTATAGGTAATGATCAAGTCGCCAAATGTGCCATCGCCCCTGTCATAACCCTTGCCACGAACACGAACCTTGGTGCCATTCTGCGTCTCTGGTTTGATCTTCAGCTTGATCTTGGAACCATTACTCAGCTTGATGATGCCTTCGCCACCCAGCAGGGCGGTATACATGTCGATATTCACATTCATGTTCATCTCGCCTGAGCTGTTGCGCCCAGACTGCTGCCCAGCGCCAAATCCACCCGTGCCAAAGCCTTCACCAGCACCGTATGAACCAGCACCGCCAAAGCCGCCAGCCCTAGAAGAACCGCCTCTGCCTCCGAAGAGATTTTCGAAGAAGCTAGAGAATCCCCCTCCATTGCCGCCGAAACTACTGAAGTCGAATCCCTCAAAAGGATTGCCTCCACCAGCTCCGCCACCAAAGCCGCCAAAGCCGCCGGCACCACCAGCACCGCCGCCTCCGAATGCATCCGCATTCTTCCATTGTTCGCCATACTGGTCATATTTAGCTCGCTTATCAGGGTCAGAGATGACCTCATAAGCCTCATTCAATGCCTGAAACTTAGCCTTCGCCTTGGGATCATTAGGGTGCAAGTCAGGATGAAACTGCTTAGCACGCTTTCTGTAGGCTGCACGCACATCCTTCTGAGGAATGTTCTTGTCAACGCCTAGAATTTTATAGTAATCTACAAATGCCATAATATTTGCCTCCTATTTTTATTTATTTTTCAAATTATCCAACAAAAAGTATGCCGTATTTCCTATATTTTTTGTAATTTTGCAGGGTCATTAATAAATAAGGTGGAATCACCCGATATTATATTCACCAAAAAGACAATTTAAATATATATGAAACAAATCTTTGCTGCGCTTCTCTTAGCGCTAACATTCAATTCACAAGCTATGGCACAACAACGTACCGTAAAACTGAGAGTTATAGAAACAAGTGACGTTCATGGCTCCTTCTTCCCTTACGATTTCATCAATCGCAAGCCTATGGCAGGAAGTCTGGCTCGCGTGTCATCTTATGTCAACGAACTCCGCAAGACCTACAAGGACAACTTGATACTCTTGGAGAATGGCGACATCCTGCAGGGACAGCCTACCTGCTACTATTACAACTACATCAACACCCAGGCTCGCAATGTGGCTGCCGATGTGGTAAACTACATGAAGTATGACGCAGAAGCCTTTGGCAACCACGACGTAGAGACAGGTCATGCCGTATATGACAAGTGGATCAAGGAGCTCAACTGCCCAGTGCTCGGCGCCAACATCATCAACACCAAGACTGGCGAGCCATACGTAAAGCCATACATCATCCTGAACCGTGAGGGCGTGAAGGTGGCAGTGCTCGGCATGCTGACACCAGCCATCCCTAACTGGCTGACAGAGAATCTGTGGAGCGGCATGAAGTTTGAGAACATGGTGACCAGCGCCAAGAAATGGATGAAGTATATCCAGGAGAACGAGAAGCCAGACGTAGTGATTGGCATCTTCCACAGCGGCAAGGAGGGAGGTATCCAAACTCCTGAATATGACGAAGATGCATCCTTCAAGGTAGCTAAAGAAGTGCCAGGTTTCGACCTCGTGCTCTTCGGTCATGACCATACCCGCTGCAATGAGAGCGTTACCAATGTGGCAGGCAAGAAGGTGCTCTGCCTGGACCCAGCCAACAATGCCATCAGCGTGAGCGATGCAGAAATCACTCTGACACTGGACAAGAAGAAGGTAAACGGCAAGAAGCAATACGTGGTGACCGACAAGCAGATAAGTGGCAAGGTGCAAGATGTGACAGATTGTCCTATCGACGAAGACTTCATGAAGGCATTCGAACCACAGATAGCTGAGATCAACCAGTATGTCGGCAAGCAGATTGGTACTTTCAAGAACACCATCCATAGTCGTGAGTCCTTCTTTGGCAGCAGTGCCTTCAATGACTTCATCCTCAACCTGGAGCTACAGATTACCAAGGCAGACGTGGCATTCAATGCTCCTTTGCAGTTTGATGCCACCATCAAGGCTGGTCCTATCTATGTGAGCGACATGTTCAATCTCTACAAGTATGAGAACCAGCTCTACGTGATGCGACTCACAGGCGAAGAAATCAGAAAGCATCTCGAAATGAGCTACGATCTCTGGGTGAACACGATGAAGAGCCCAGACGATCATCTCCTCCTGCTCGACAACCAGACATGGGGCGACCAGCAGCGACTCGGATTCAAGAACTTCTCATTCAACTTTGACAGTGCCGCAGGCATTGACTATGAGGTAGATGTCACCAAGCCAAATGGCGAGAAGGTGAAGATACTGAAGATGAGCAATGGTCAGCCATTCGATGAGAAGAAATGGTATACCGTAGCCGTCAACAGCTATCGTGGCAATGGCGGTGGCGAGCTCCTTACCAAGGGTGCAGGCATTCCTAAGGACAGTCTGGACAGCCGCATCATCTATCGCAGCGAGCGCGACCAGCGTTACTATCTGATGGAGGCAATAGAGAAGATGGACACCATCGAGGCGAAAGCCAACAACAACTGGAAGTTTGTGCCAGAGGCATGGACCAAGCCTGGCGCAGAGCGCGACTATCAGCTGCTTTTCGGCAAGAAGAAATAAGCAGCTGAAGACTCTTCCGTAAAACATAAAAAAAAACTAGATAGATAAAGAAAAATGAAATATTGGTTTATATTCTGCAAGACCGACCTCTTGCTCGAAAAGAAAGCGGATGGGACCTATACCATTCCATGCAGTGAAGAAAGTCCTATCGAGCTGAAGCCTTGGACCCATGTGCTCAATATCACCCCGATGGCAGATGGCACAGAGGTAAAGACATTCACCATCCCAGAGCCCGTCACCGACAACCCCAAGTATGAGATGTGTGGCTTGCGCCCTAGCTTCTATAAGCTCACACCAGAGCTTTACCAGAAGGCAGGCAAGTGCAATGAGCTGAACTACTGGGACCAGAACACCCAGTTCTGCGGGGTATGCGGCGCACCGATGAAGATGTCTACCGACATCAGCAAGAAGTGTACCGAGTGCGGCAAGTCGGTATGGCCTTCGCTCGCCACAGCCATCATCGTGCTCATCCACAAGGGCGACCAAGTATTGCTGGTTCATGCCCGCAACTTCAAGGGCAACTTCGATAGCTTGGTAGCCGGATTCGTGGAGACTGGCGAAAGCTTGGAAGAGGCTGTTCACAGAGAGGTGATGGAAGAGACAGGTCTCACCATTACTAATCTCAAGTACTTCGGTTCCCAGCCATGGCCATACCCTAGCGGACTGATGGTAGGTTTCACAGCCGACTATGTGGATGGCGAGATTCATCTCCAGAAGGAGGAGCTCTCTAGAGGCAAATGGTTTGGCAAGGACAACCTGCCTGTCCTCCCAGAGAAGTTATCCATCGCCCGTCGACTCATCGACGCTTGGCTGGAAGAAAGTTAGGAGTTTGAAGTTAGAAGTTAGGAGTTAGGAGTTTGAAGTTAGGAGTTAGGAGTTCCTAATTACAGTATAAAACATGGCTCCTAGTAATATTATTAAATATGATGCAGAAAGAAAAGCTTTGGAATGCCAATTACATCAAGGTGATGACCACCAACTTCCTGATGTACTTTGCCTTCTATCTCTTGACTCCACTCCTCCCACTCTATCTGAGTGAGACGTTTGGAGCCTCCAAGGACATGATAGGCATCGTGCTGAGTGGATATACCGTGGCAGCCCTGATCGTCAGACCCTTCAGCGGATATGTGGTAGATGGATTCTCGCGCAAGAAGGTGTTGATGATATGCCTCTCCGCATTCGCCGTCTTCTTTGCTGGCTACATAGCGGCGAGCACCATCCTGATGTTTGCCATCTGCCGCACCCTGCATGGCGGACCTTTTGGCGCAGTAACGGTAGCCAACAGCACCTGCGCCATCGACGTATTGCCAGCCAGCAGGCGCAACGAAGGCATTGGGCTCTACGGACTGAGCAACAACTTCGCCATGGCTTTGGCACCTTCCATTGGCATCTACGTACACAACTTGCTGGATAGCTATATGGCTCTCTTCTGGATAGCCCTCATCGTGGCAGTGGCAGCCGTATTGATAGCCGGCACCATCCAACTGCCCGAGAAGGAGATCATCAAGAACAAGGAGAAGCTCTCCCTGGACCGCTTCTTCCTGACCAGAGCCTGGTTGCTAGCCATCAACATCGCCATGTTTGGCTTCTGCTGGGGCGTATTGAGCAACTACCTCGCCATCTATAGCAAGGAGGAGTTGGGCATCACCGGAGGCACGGGCACCTATTTCGCCATCCTCTCCATGGGTCTGTTTCTCAGTCGACTGCAAGGGCGCAAGGCACTGAGCCAAGGCAAGTTGGCACAGAATGCAGCCGAGGGAATGCTGATCTCGCTCATCGGTTTCACCATCTTCGTGGGCATCAAGCATCCGGTGGCTTATTACCTATCGGCAGCACTCATCGGTTTGGGCAATGGCCATCTCTACCCTGCCTTCCTCAATATGTTTATCAATGTGGCGCGCCACGACCAGCGAGGCACAGCCAATAGCAGCATCCTTACGGGATGGGACTTAGGTTTCGGTATCGGCTGCCTATTGGGCGGAGTGGTAGCAGAACATGCAGGATACAACGGCACCTTTTGGATGGTAGCCATCGAGAATGCCGCAGCAGTCATCCTCTTCTTCGCTGCCTCTAAGCGATTCTTTGAATCAAGAAGAAGAAAAGAATAAAGGGAATAAATGAAAAAAAATCCCCGAAAGACAGGGAAATCTTTCGGGGATTATTTTTTGCTAATTCTTCTCCATAGATTAGAATGGGAGATCGTCAGTGCTACCACCCTCAGCGGCTGGAGCTGCAGGCTGAGCAGGTGGGAATGGAGCTGTAGCACCAGCAGCAGGCTGAGCTGTAGCAGCAGGAGCTGCGGCAGGAGCGCCCATTGGAGCTGCACCCATTGGAGGGAATGGAGCACCAGGCTGCATACCACCCATAGCACCAGCTACGGCGTTAGGATCTACACGCTGTACATTCCAAGCACGAACGCTATTGAACCAACGACCATTATATTCGTGAGCATCCAAGTCGAAAGAAACCAAGAGTTCCTCACCACTCTGGATATTAAACTGAGCAAGACGGTCAGCACCGAAAACATCAAAGCACAACTTCTTAGGATACTGCTCATGTGTCTCGATGACGAATGACTGAGCTTTCCACTCACCTCTTGCAGAAACGCCGCTTCTTTCAGGCAAAACGGCTATAACCTTTCCTTGTAATTCCATATTAATTTTTATAAAGTTTTTCTTTTCAACTGCGAAATTACGAAAAATAGTTCTAAAACTGAAACTTTTCTGCAATTATTTTTGTCTATCAGCAATATTTTTTGTATTTTTGTGCTCATAATTGCGATTATCGCTTTTATAATAAGGTAAGCAATAACAGAAAAGAATAATTTAAAATAAATACTCATGAGATTTACAGTATCTAGTTCAGCATTGAGCAGCAAGCTCAATATGCTCTCAAAGGTTATCAGCGGAAAGAATTCGCTGGCCATTCTCGACTGCTTCCTCTTCCAGGTAGCCAACGGAGAGATGTCTATCACCGCGAGCGATAACGACAACGTTATCAAGAGCACCATCCCATTGACCGACAATGAGGGCGAGGGTGAATTTTGCGTTCCTAACCGCGTGATCCTTGATGCACTCAAGGAGTTGCCAGAGCAGCCACTTCACTTTGATGTAGACACAGAGGGCGATACTTACGCCATCAAGATTGTTTACCAGAACGGTCTTTACAACTTCACAGGTCAGAATGCTGAAGAGTATCCACGCACACAGGCTATGAACGATGCTTGCACCACCATCAGCCTCCCTACAGAAGTACTCATCGACAACATATCTCGCTCACTCTTCGCCACAGCCAATGACGAGTTGCGCCCAGTGATGAATGGTATCTACTTCGACTTGACACCAGATTCGCTCGCCATCGTAGCCAGCGACGGTCACAAGTTGGTTCGCAATAAGAACTTCAAGATCAAGAGCGAGACTCCTGCTGCCTTCAATCTTCCTAAGAAGCCAGCCTCTCTGCTCAAGAACATCCTGAGCAAGGATGGCGACGATGCTGTCATCAAGTTTGATGATCGCAACGCAGAGATTCAGTTCAGCGATGGCGTGTTGAGATGTCGTCTCATCGATGGTCGCTATCCTAACTACAACTCAGTGATCCCTGCCAACAACCCATGCGAGGTAACCGTAGACCGCAAGGGCTTGCAGAGTGCATTGCGCCGCGTATTGCCATTTGCCAGCGAGAGCAGCCAGCTCATCCGTTTCCGCATCGAGCCAGGACACTTCGAGGTATCTTCAGAGGATATCGACTTCTCTACATCTGCCAAGGAGCAGTTGGCTTGCGAATACACGGGCTCACCTATGAGCATCGGTTTCAAGGGTAGCAGCTTGATGGAAATCTTGAGCAATCTCACTAGCGACAACATCATCCTCCAGTTGGCTGACCCTAGCCGCGCAGGCATCATCGTTCCTGCCGAGCAACCAGAAGATGAAGATGTGCTCATGCTTATCATGCCTATGCTCCTTAATGACTAAGGAGCTATAGGCTAACCCCTATCGAGTAAAACAAACAAAAAGAATCAATGAAACTCAATTTAACAAAACCTCTGATCGTGTTCGACCTCGAAACCACAGGTCTCGACATGGTCAAGGATCGCATCATACAGATTTCATATATCAAGGTAAGTCCTGACGGAACGGAAGACAGAAAGAACCTCTTCGTCAATCCTGAGAAGGAGATACCTGCCGAGGTAGTAGCCCTGACCGGTATCAGCAATGAGGATGTCAAGGACGCACCTACCTTCAAGCAGTTGGCTGCCACACTGGAGAAGGAGTTTACGGGCTGCGACTTCGCTGGCTACAACTCCAACCACTTCGATGTGCCTATGCTCGCCGAGGAATTTCTGCGTGCCGGCATCGACTTCGACTTTGCCAAGTGCCGTCTCATCGATGCCCAGACCATCTTCATGAAGATGGAGCGCCGCAATCTGGCTGCCGCCTATAAGTTCTATTGCGGCAGAAAGATGGAGGAAGACTTCGAGGCTCACCGTGCCGACCAGGACACCGAAGCCACCTATCGCGTATTGATGGGCGAGCTCGACAAGTATGCCCCTGGCGTACAAGAGGAGCCAGAGCGCGTGCTCAACAATGACATGGACCAGCTGGCTGAGTTCTCTAAACAGAACGACAATGTAGACTTTGCTGGTCGCATCATTTGGCAGGAAGTGAAGGATGCCAATGGCAATGTGGTAACCAATGAAAAGGGCGAGCCACAGAAGCACGAGGTATTCAACTTTGGCAAGTACAAAGGATGGGATGTGGCTGAGGTGCTCAATCGCGACCCAGGCTACTTCACATGGGTACTGGGCAGCGACTTCACCAACAACACCAAGCAAGTATTGACTCGCATTCGCCTGCGTGAGTTTAACAAGCGAATGGGAAGATAACGCAACAAGAGAAAGATGTTAAAAGGAAAGAAAATAGTACTGGGTATCACTGGGTCGATAGCAGCCTACAAGTCATGCCTCATCATCCGCGGTCTCATCAAGCGCGGTGCTGAGGTACAGGTTGTTATCACCCCAGCCGGCAAGGAGTTCATCACCCCCATCACCCTGTCAGCCCTTACCCACAAACCCGTGGTGAGCGAGTTTTTCTCGCAGCGTGATGGCACCTGGAATTCGCATGTAGACCTGGGACTCTGGGCAGATGCCATGCTCATAGCCCCTTGCACCGCATCCACCATGGGCAAGATGGCTCACGGCATCGCCGACAACATGCTCATCACCACCTATCTCTCCATGAAGGCGCCTGTATTTATCGCTCCAGCCATGGACCTCGATATGTACAAGCACCCTTCCACCCAAGCCAACATGAAGACCCTTCTGGGCTATGGCAACCAGATCATAGAACCTGAAGTAGGCTTCCTGGCTAGCGGACTGGAGGGCAAGGGACGCATGGAGGAACCAGACATCATCGTCAACTACCTAGACAGATATTTCGAGGAGAAAGACCTGCTGGGCAAGAAGATCATGATCACAGCCGGACCTACCTACGAGAAGATAGACCCCGTGCGCTTCATCGGCAACTACTCATCGGGCAAGATGGGCTTTGCCCTCGCCGAGGAATGTGCCAAGCGTGGAGCTGAGGTAACGCTCATCACTGGTCCCGTATCGCTCCAGTGCAGCCCCGACATCCACCGCATCGACGTGGAGAGCTGCGAGGAGATGTATCAGGCTGCCACCCAAGCCTTCGAGCAGAGCGATGCAGCCATACTCTGTGCTGCCGTAGCTGACTTCCGCCCGGGTGAGGTAGCCGACAAGAAGATTAAGCGAGAGAAGGACGACCTGGAGCTCAGACTCGTGCCAACCCACGACATAGCGGCAGCCCTGGGCAAGATGAAACAAGAACATCAACGCATCGTAGCTTTCGCCCTGGAAACCAACGACGAAGAGAGCAATGCACAGAAGAAGCGCAAGAAGAAGAACGCAGACTTCATCGTGCTGAACTCCACCCGCAATCCAGGCACCACATTCCGCACAGACGACAACCAGATAACCATCATCTCGGAAGAAGGAAAGAAAGAATATGAGAAGAAACCAAAGACAGAGGTGGCTCACGACATTATTGACGAGCTGGCTCATCTGCTTTAGTGGAACTTCTGCGTCAGCACAAGAGTTGCAGGCCAAGATTACCATCAACCATGCCCAAATAGCGGGCACGGAAAATAGCGTATTCGACAACCTGCAGCAAACCCTGGAGCAGTTTGTCAACGACAGGCAGTGGACGCATCTCCAGTTTCAGAAGAACGAGCGCATCATTTGCAACTTCAATATCACCGTGAGCAAATATGACAAGGACAACAACCTCTTTACCTGTAAGGCCATTGTACAAGCCAACCGCCCGGTGTATAACTCAGCATACACCTCCACCTTATATAATAATGTGGACGACAACTTCACCTTCAAGTTTGCCGAGTTCGACCAGCTGGAGTTCAACGAGGAGCAGATAGACAATCCGCTCACCGCCCTCTTCGCCTACTATGCTTATCTCATCATCGGACTGGACCTGGACAGTTTTGCGCCCAATGGTGGCGAGGACGTGCTGCAAAGATGCATGAACCTGACCAACAATGCGCAGAATCTGGACTATCCGGGCTGGAAGGCATTTGCCGACAATCGCAATCGCTACGCCATCATCTCCGACTATCTGGACGGAGCGATGGCCCCCTTCCGCCAGTTGCAATACGACTACTATCGCAAGGGACTGGACGAGATGGCAAACAATGCCGAGCGAGGACGCACCGAGATAACCACCGCCCTGGAGACGCTGCTCAAGAAAGCCAGGGAAGATCGCCCCTTGAGTCTGCTGCCACAGATATGGACAGACTATAAGAAGGACGAGCTAGCCAACATCTACAAGGGTCATGGCACGCAGAAAGAGAAGGAGTCGATCTACGAACTGCTCTTAGGCATCAACCCTTCGCAAAACTCATATTGGGATAAAATAAAGGAATAAAAAGATCATGCTCAAGCAATTATATATCAAGAACTTCACGCTCATCGACGAACTGGACATCCAGCTCCATCCGGGTTTCTCCGTCATCACGGGCGAAACGGGAGCCGGCAAGAGTATCATCCTCGGAGCCATTGGTCTGCTATTGGGCAACAGAGCCGACACCAAGTCGATCAAGTCTGGCAGGGACCGCTGCATCATCGAGGCCCACTTCGACCTCTCCAAATACCAGATGCAAGCCTTCTTTGACGACAATGACATCGACTATGACGCCAGCGATACCATCATTCGCCGAGAACTGACAGCGGCGGGCAAGAGCCGAGCCTTCATCAATGATACGCCCGTGCCACTCACCCGCATGAGAGAACTGGGCGAACAACTGGTAGACATCCACTCCCAGCACCAGAACCTCTTGCTGCAGAAGGAAGACTTCCAGCTCAATGTGGTAGATATTCTGGCGCAAGACGCCTCTCTGCTCCATGCCTACCAGCAGGAGTACAAGCAGTATACCCAGAAGAAGAACCAGCTGGAGCAACTCAAGGCAGACATCGCCAAGAGCCGAGAGAATGAGGAGTTCATGAGATTCCAATACAAAGAGCTTGACGACGCCAAGCTCCAGGAAAACGAGCTCGAGGAACTGGAGCAAGAATCAGAGATGCTGAGCCACTCCGAGGACATCAAGACGGCTCTCTACACTGCCGACAACGCCCTCTCGGGAGAAGACAAGAGCATCCTGGAGCAACTGCGCACCGCCCAAAACCAGCTGGACAATATCAAGGAAGTATATCCCGACGTGGCAGAACTGGCAGAGAGAATGCAGTCTAGCTACATCGAACTGAAAGACATCGCCCAGGAAATAGGCTACAGCGTGGACCGTGTGGAGTTCGACCCAGCCCGCCTGAACACCATCAATGAGCGCATAGACCAGCTCTACACCCTCCAGCAGAAATTTCATGTTGAGGACATCGCCGCCCTCATCGCCACGAGAGATCGCATAGCCCAGCAACTGGAGAATATCGACCATGGCGACGAAGACATCGAGAGCATGGAGCAAGACGTGAAGTTATCGCTCGAGAAAGCTCAGCAGGCAGCCAAGAAGCTCACAGCCGTGCGCCAGCAGGCAGCCAAGAAGATAGAGCAAGAGATGAAGCAACGACTTGTGCCACTGGGCATTCCGAATGTTCGCTTCGAGATTTCCTTCAGTGAGAAACCACTGAGCAAGGACGGAATAGACAAGGTCAACTTCCTCTTCAGTGCCAACCGCTCCACCCCATTGCAGCCTGTAAGTCAGGTGGCATCGGGCGGCGAGATAGCGCGCGTCATGCTCTCGCTCAAGGCGATGATCAGCGGAGCCGTGAAGTTGCCTACCATCATCTTCGATGAGATAGACACGGGCGTGAGCGGCAAGATAGCCGAGAAGATGGCAGAGATCATGACCGAGATGGGCAACTTGGAGCGCCAGGTCATCTCCATCACCCACCTGCCACAGATAGCAGCCATGGGCAGCCACCACTACAAGGTGCTGAAGGAGGAGACCGACCATGGCACCATCTCGCAGATGAGAGAGCTCAGCGAGCCAGAGCGCATCCAGGAGATAGCGCAGATGCTCAGCGGTAGCGACATCACGGAGGCAGCCCTTGCCAATGCCAAGGAACTGCTCCACAAACATACGAATAAAAGAAAATGAAAAGAATAAGTATCATCATCATGACCCTCGTGTTGTGCGCATCCAGCCTGATGGCGCAACCGGGTCCAGTACAGAAGGTTTCCAAGAGTGTGTTCACGCTCACCACCTTCAATAAGGACGGAGGCATCATCGCCTCTACGCAGGGAGTATTTATCGACAACAAGGGTACCGCCATCAGCACCTTCAAGCCTTTCGTGGGAGCCACCAAGGCTAGCATCGTGGATGCCTCGGGCAAGTCGATGAATGTAGATGCCATCCTCGGTGCCGATGAGCTCTACGATGTGGCTAAGTTCAGAATCATAGGTGCCACCACCGCCGCCCCTATCGCCAGCAAGGCATCCGTGGCAGGCGAGAAGGTATGGCTCGTGCCCTACTCCATCAAGAAGTCGCCATTCCAGCAGGAAGACATCAGCAGCGTGGAGAACTTCATGACCACCTATAATTATTATATCTTCTCCAGCAGTGTGCCAGAGAACGCCGTGGGGTGCCCATTCGTCAATAAGAACGGACAGGTCATCGGACTGATGCACACCAATGGTCAGACCACAGCCATCGACGCCAACTACGCCAAACAGCTCAAGGTAACCGGACTTTCCACCCTCGATGCAGCCCTGCGCGAGACGGGCATCCGCACCGCCCTGCCTGATACCGAGCAAGATGCCATCACCATGATGACATTGAAGAAGGGACAGATACCTGTGGATGCATACAATGAATACACCCAGGAGTTTATCAACAAGTTCCCTACCTCAGCATTTGGCTACAAGGAGAAAGCCCTCTATCTCGTGGACCAGGAGAAGTATGACGAGGCAGCCAAACTGATGGAGGAAGGCATCAAGAAGAGCGCAGCCAAGGACGAGGCTCACTCCAACTATGCCGACCTCATCTACCAGAAGATAGCCTACAAGGGCGACAGCACCTACACCGCCTGGACTCTGGACAAGGCGATAGACGAGGCACAGAAGGCATACGCTGCCAAGCCACAGCCGGTATACAAGCACCAGGAGGCACAGATCAACTTCCTCAAGGGCAACTACCAGAAGGCTTGCGACATGTTCCTGGACCTGACCAAGAGCAATCTGAATGGTGGCGAACTCTACTTTGAGGCAGCTCAGGCCAAGACCCACCTCAAGGCGCCAGCTCAGGAAATAGAGGTATTACTGGACAGCGCCATCAGCGTGGGCGCTCGCACAGGCATGGCAGGCAATTACTACTTGGCACGTGCCAACTTCCTGAACGAGCAGGGCCAGTATCGCCGTGCCATCCAGGATTACAACATGTATGACTCCATCGCTCGCCCAGTGGATGCCAACTTCTTCTACACCCGCTATCAGTGCGAGACTAAGCTCCGCATGTGGCAGCCTGCCCTCTTGGACATCGCCCGTGCCTGCTATCTGGCCCCTAAGCAGCCTACATTCTTTGCTGAATGGGCAAGTCTGGATCTCCGTGTGAAGCGTTATGATGAGGGCATCAGCGCAGCCACCCACTGCACCGTGCTAGCACCCGAATATGCCGATGGCTACTTGCTCCTCGGTCTCCTGCAGAAGGAAAAGGGCTTGAAGGATGAAGCCATCAAGAATCTGAAGAAAGCGCAGGAGCTGGGAGATACCCGTGCAGCCGATTATTTAAGTAAAATGAAGTAAAAAGCAAAATAGTTAGCAAAATATTTGGTAGATTCACAAAAAAGTATTACCTTTGCAGTCGCAAAAATCAAATAAGCCTGGGGAAAACTGAAAATTTCAAATGCAGGCGTTGGTATGAGGTTCCGTAGCTCAGTTGGATTAGAGCAACAGCCTTCTAAGCTGTGGGTCTTGGGTTCGAACCCCAACGGAATCACAACCTGAAGTTTGATTTTGGATTGGTCAAAATCCAATAGAAAAGCAGCAACCTAAGCGAGTTAAGGGGTTGCTGCTTTTTTATTTTAGCACAAATACAGGGAGGGCAGGTTTGTTACCTGCCCTCCCAGCATTTGTACGATAAAAGTCATAGAGAATTTATAGAGCAAAAAAATGGGCATCTATTTTTGTAAAAATAAATGCCCACTATATCAATCTAAATCAATAGTAAATGATTCCGAAGTAATCTCTTACTCCAAACCGAAGAGTGCCTTCAAGCCACCATCCACTCCAGAGAAGCCCATGAAGGCAAGACTCAAGAGAGAGGCTGTAACCAGCACGATGGCCATGCCCTGCATACCCTTAGGGATGCGAACCAATGCCTGCTGCTCACGGATGCCTGCGAATACGATCAAGGCAAGCGCAAAACCCAGGGCGGTAGAGAAAGCATAGACCACACTCTCGAGCAGATTGAAGTCCTTCTGGATCACCAAGATGGCTACACCCAGCACGGCACAGTTGGTAGTGATCAATGGCAGGAAGATGCCCAGTGCCTGATACAAGGCAGGAGAAACCTTCTTCAGGATAATCTCCACCATCTGAACCAATGCCGCAATCACGAGGATGAACGACAGGGTCTGCAAGTACTGCAATCCGAATGGGTCGAGCACATACTTCTGCACCAACCATGTGATGATGGTAGCCAAGGTCAATACGAAGGCGATGGCACCACCCATACCGATGGCTGTATCAATCTTCTTCGATACGCCCAGGAATGGACAGATACCGAGGAACTGCGACAAGACGATGTTGTTAACGAATATCGCAGAGATAAATATCAATAAATATTCCATTTTACATTTTCTATTTAAAAAGAATCAGAAAGCTTAAGCAGGAAAAACTCCCAACTCCCAACTCCTAACTCCTAACTCCTAACTCCTAACTCCTAACTCCTAACTTTATTAAATATAGCAATCAGATAACCCAATGTGAGGAAGGCACCTGGAGGCAAGATAAACACCAAGATGTTGGTGGTCTCTGGCAACAAGCCGATGCCAAACACACTGCCTGCGCCCAATATCTCGCGGGCACAACCCAGCAGCGTCAGAGCGAGGGTGAAACCGAGTCCACAACCCAGACCATCGAAGAGGCTGGCAAGTGGTGAATTCTTAGCCGCAAAGCTCTCAGCACGGCCCAGGATGATACAGTTGACCACAATCAGCGGGATGTAGATACCCAGCGCCTGGTTGATGCTATCTGGAGCATAGGCACTCATCAACATCTGCAGGATGGTTACGAAAGCCGCAATCACTACGATAAACACAGGAATGCGCACCATATCTGGCGTAATCTTCTTGATGCAAGAGATCACGAAGTTGGTGCAAATCAGCACTGCCATAGTAGCCAAACCCATGGACAAGCCATTGATGGCGCTAGTGGTAGTAGCCAAAGTAGGACACATACCAAGCAACAACACGAAGGTTGGATTCTCCTTGATGAGTCCGTTCATCAAAATTTTCATATTACTCATATCGGCTTATCCTTTCTTTTCGTTATGTTCTACTTTAGAGGCACCGCTCTCGCCGTCCACAGCCTTCTGGCTGTATGCAGCGTAAGCCTGGTTGATGGCCTTGAGGAAGGCACGGCTGGTGATGGTGCTGGCAGTGATGGCATCCACGGCATTGCCGCTCTTGTCGTCCTTGCTCACGTGCAGGTCGCCGTCCTTAGGGCTCTTGCCTATCACGCTACCCTTGCCGTCTTTCTGGAACCATGTGGTACACTTGGCACCCAGTCCTGGAGTCTCAGAAGCCTGGAGCACGGTGTAACCCAATATCTTGCCCTCAGGGTCAAAGCCCACGAGCACCTTCAGGTCGCCACCAAAACCGCCAGTGGTACTCTCCACGGCAGCACCCAGCTCCTTGCCACTCTTATCCGAACACTTGTGGATGGTGAAGCTTACCTCCTTGCCATCCATCTGCTGCTTTACCTCCTGAGGCTCAGCCACCTGAAGGTCGTCAGTCCCCATCACGCTCTTGATGCCGGCAGCGAGGCTCTTCTCAGCCTTCTCTGCGATAGGACCCGCAGTGACATGGTTCACCAATGCCAAGATGGCACCCACGATGAGGGCTACGCCAACGAGCACCAAGACCATGTTCTTCAATGATGATTCTAATTTCTGCATTCTTCAGTCCTCCTTATTTCTTAGCAGGCTTCTCACCGAAGCGCTTTGGTTTAACGTATGTGTTAATAAGAGGTGTGAACGCATTCATGATGAGAATGGCGAACGACATACCCTCTGGATAGCTACCCCAATTGCGGATGATGATGGTCAGCAGACCAATGCATACACCATAAATGAGCTGTCCCTTGTGGGTCATAGGCGATGTCACGTAGTCGGTAGCCATGAAGATGGCACCGAGCATCAAGCCACCGCTCAGTATCTCAGCGAATGGGTTGGCATAGATAGGGTTAGCGAGATGCATCAAGCCGCTGAACACGAAGACAGTGGCGATGATGCTCACAGGGATGTGCCAGGTGATGACCTTCTTCCAGAGCATGTAGGCCAAGCCCAGCAAGAGGGCGATGGCGCACACCTCACCGGTGGTACCGGCACCGAAACCCTCGCCTGTGGCACCGAAGAGCAGGCTCATGGAGTCTGGCAACTGATTCAGGAGCGAACTGTCGCCCGTCTTGATGGCAGTCTTCATGATGGCGAGCGGAGTGGCTGCCGTGGTGGCATCGGTATAGTTGAGCATCTGTCCTGCCACTGGCCAAGAGGTCATCTGTGCAGGGAAGCTCACGAGCAAGAAGCAGCGACCCACCAACGCAGGGTTGAAAGGATTGTTGCCCAAGCCACCGAATGTCATCTTGCCCACGCCGATGGCGAAGAGAGCGCCGATGAGGATGATCCAAAGAGGCAGGTTGCTAGGCAAGTTCATGCCGAGCAAGAGACCCGTGATGATGGCAGAACCATCCAGCAGAGAGGTCTCCTCCTTCAAGATATATTTAGTGATAGCCCACTCAAAGAAGACGCAGGCAGCCACAGAGGTAGCCAGCACGACGGCTGAACCCAGCCCGAAGAAATACAGAGAGGCGAGGATGGCAGGCACGAGGGCGATGATGACGCCATACATGTTCTTCTCCACCGTCTCATTGCCATGGGCATGTGGCGATAATGATACTATTAAATTTCCCATTTTTTACTTGAAATGTATTTCGTAAATGATTTACTTCTTGGCGTTTCTAGCCTTGATGATGCCCATCACTGCGCCCTTGCCATTGATGATGTTATCGAGGATAGGACGATGAGAAGGACAGGTAAACTGGCATGAGCCGCAGGCGATGCAAGAGGTTACCTCCTCTGCCTCCAGGCGCTCATAATCCTTCATCACGCTCAGCGTAGCGAGCAGGTAAGGCTCCAGTCCCATAGGACAAGCCTCCACACACTTGGCACAGCGGATACATGGCTGTGGCTTCTTGCGGTGAGCGTCGGCGTCGGTGAGCACGGTGATGCTATTGGTACCCTTCGTCACTGGCACGTCGAGGCTGATCACAGCCTTACCCATCATAGGTCCACCAGCCAATACCTTGTTGTCGCCCTCTGGCAGTCCGCCGCACGCCTCTATCATCTGAGAGAATGGTGTTCCCATGCGCACCAGGAAGTTGCCAGGGTTCTTCACCTGCTTACCAGTGACGGTGGTGTAACGCTCAAAGAGAGGTTTTCTTTTCATCACAGCCTGGTATACGGCGAAGGCTGTACCCACGTTCTGCACGATGGCACCCACATTGACAGGGATGGCAGGAGGAGCAGGCACCTGACGATTGATTACGGCATCCACCAACTGCTTCTCACCTCCCTGAGGATACTTCTTGGCGAGTGGCACTATCTCGATGCGGCTATCGCCCGCGGTCTTCTCCTCGAAGAGCTTGATGGCAGCAGGCTTGTTGTCCTCGATGCCGATATAACCCTTCTCCACCTTGGCAGCCTTCATCAGCAGGTTCAAGCCCACGAGTATCTCGTCGGCATGCTCCATCATCAGTCGGTAGTCGGCAGTGATATAAGGCTCACACTCCACACCATTGATGATGACGCACTCAGCCTTGGCTCCAGGAGGAGGACACAGCTTGATGAAGGTAGGGAATCCTGCGCCACCCATACCGGTAACGCCAGCCACCTTGATGCGGTTCACGATTTCCTCTGGGGTGAGCTCAGGGTGAGCCTCCACGGTCTCCAACTTGTCAGAGCGGTCGATGCTCTCCTCCCACTCGTCCTGGTCGTCCACATTGATGATGATGCAAGGCTTTCTGTAGCCAGTGGCATCGATGGAAGTATCAATCTTCAGTACGGTTCCAGATACGGAACTATAAATAGGAGCACTCACAAATCCACCAGCCTCCGCGATCAGAGTGCCCACCTTCACCTTGTCGCCCTTGGCCACTACAGGCTTGGCAGGCGCACCGATGTGCTGACCTAGTGGGAAGATGGCCTGCTTAGGGAGGGCAGCCACCTGGGTAGCCATCTCGGCAGTAATCTTATTCTCGTCTGGGTGAACTCCACCTATTCTAAATGTTCTCAAATTCATGCTTGTTCCTCCTTCTTTTCTTCAGCAGGAGCAGCTACAGTCTCTTCTACCTTTACGGCAGGAGCAGCCTCGGCAGCTGGCTTCGCTTTCTTTACAGGGAAATTAACTTTGATGATGGCACCCGTAGGGCACTCATCCACACACTTGGTACACATGCGGCACTTCTCTGGGTCGATGTAGCTCACATTGTTCTCGATGGTGATAGCCTCAAACTTGCACACCTTCTGACACTTACCGCATCCGATGCAAGCAGCGCTACAAGCCTTCTTAGCCACAGCCCCCTTGTCCTTGTTCACACACTGCACATAGACCTTTCTGCCCTTCGGACCCTTCTTGCGGATCTCGATGATGTGGCGAGGGCAAGCCTTGGAGCAGGCACCACAGCCAGCGCAGATGTCCTCATCCACCTCAGGCAAGCCCGTCTCAGGATTGATGGCGATGGCTCCAAACTGGCAGGCAGCCACACAGTCGCCGCAGCCCAGACAGCCAAATCCACAACCCGTCTCGCCCGCTCCGCAAGCATTCATGGCAGCACAAGTGTGCAAGCCATCATACTCAGCGATGCGAGGACGATTCTCGCAAGAGCCATTACAACGTACCACTGCCACCTTAGCCTCTGTGTTAGCCACAGCTATGCCCAGGAGGTCAGCCACCTTGCCCATCACTTCGGCACCACCCACAGGGCACATCAGCCCCTCGATGCTGCCGGCATCGGCACCCTTGACCAGCGCCGCAGCCATGCCCGAACATCCGGCAAAGCCACAACCACCACAGTTGGCACCCGGCAGAATCTCTCCCACCTGTCCCAATCGAGGGTCCTCTTCGACGGCAAACTTCTTAGATACACCAAAGAGCACCAGCGCCGCAATCAGCGCGATGGCTCCGAGTACCAAGATTGCAATCAAAATGAAATTCATAATTGTTTGTATTTTAATTATTTTTTTAATATTTCAAACTGTAGTTTGTTCTTGATCTTGCCCCTCAGCAGATATAGCCCTATATAATAAGGTATAAGGATGCCGAGCGCAGAGAGCGCCGCAGCCCCCTCGCTCCGAGTGATGCTGAGCACCACCACCAGGGCTATCACCATCACCGCTAGCGGCAATAGATAACCATAAAGACTGGCTCTGAAGCCTACCGAGGCATCGGCTGCCACCACCACGTGGTCGCCTGGACGGTAGGCATCAGCCTGGCCGGCAGTCACCTCTATCAGTTTCTCCTTGGTTTCCGAGGCATTGCAGTGGGCAGCCACCTTGCAGCCGCTACACGCCGATGATTGCAGGATGCGAACCACCACGCAGTGGCCCTCCACATGGTCCACGATGCCCGAATGTTTTATCTTATTGTTCATTTGTCTTGTTCCATTCATAACGCGCCAATCTCCACCCCGCTTATTGCAAAGTCGAGTTAGCAATTCTAATCGAATGCAAAGATACTATATTATTTGAAAATACCCAAAAATATCAAAAAGTTTTTGATTAAAAAGAGACGTAAACGTTTTCTTTAAGCGCCGATTTTATCAATTTGTGATAAATCTGTAGGCATTATTACATTTTTTCTCACAATTTCTTTTGCAATCACATTTTTTTGTGTACCTTTGCAAAAGCATAGTATATCTGTGCATCATCTTAAAACAAGAAGTATGGAAATAACAGAACAAACAATCCAGCAAGTTGAGCGCTTCATCAGAAAAGTGTCTCAAAAGTTTCCAACACCCGAGTCAGAAGACGAGACTTCGGTGCTGACCGACATTCATGTGCGTGTAACCCAGGAGAGCGGCGAGCTGCTAGCCTTCGATGATGACGACAACGAGATTACCCGTTGTGTGGTGGAGCAATGGATAGACAACAAGGATGAGAATTTCTATGACGAGGTGGCGAAGGCGCTGCGCGATTTGCTGCGCAAGAATGCCAACATCGTGGATCATCTAGGCATTCTGAAGCCATACAGCTTTGTGCTGGAGGATGACGACAAGGAGAACCTGGGCGAGCTCTATCTGGCAGATGACGACACCGTGATAGTGGGTGGCGACCTGATGGAGGGCCTGGACCACGACCTGGACGATTTCCTCGACGACCTGCTGAAAGACTAGCCTTATCACAAGATATATAATATCCCGACTCAGAAAGAGACCGATACCTCATGGCATCCAAGCCCCTTTTCTGAGTCGGGATTTTTTCGTTTTCTCCCCTCCTCCCTAAGCAGTGTGAACCATATAGTATAACTTCTTTGATATTACAGCGTGTGCAAAAGATAAAGAGAAATGATTACCAAATAGTTACATGCACTATTTAACACTGTTTTAACGTAAGTTTTCTGCTATATAGTTCACACTTTAGGGCTTCACGGACTAGTGGTTCACACCTAGACCAGGAGCATAAAAGCAGACTGTAGTTTTGCTTTGATTCTTTTTTTCTAGTATTTTAAAGGAATGTACCAAAATCAGTACTTTTTGAAAAATTTGATTTTGCAGTTTCAAAACTTTCCTCTATCTTTGCACCGTGCCTGGAAAAGTCACTATCGTAATGAATAAACATTTTAATTTTTATATCAGAAAGATGAAACAAGACAACTACAATCAACAACTAGAAGACTCAGAGGCGGGCACAATGCCCTCTTTCTTCTGCACCATCTCCTCGCGCGAAAGTAAGCCACTCTTCAAGCTCCAGGAGCTGGAGCGTCTCATCGTACACGACTCTCTGGTAGAGGCCCGCACCATCGAGTATCGCCACCGCCTCGCCATCAGCAAGGACCTGGCCCGAGAGGTGAAGGTGATGATGCCGGGCATCACCGCCTCCGCCCAGATGGACGGATCGGGCAAGGAGCTGCGCAACCTCGTGAAATGCACCCACTGGGCAGCCGTGGATGTAGACAACATTCCCAAGGAGCAGCTGCAAGAGGTGATACAGCGTGCCGATGCCGATCCTCACGTGATGGCTCGCTACATCACCGTGAGCGGCAAGGGCATCCGCCTGCTCGTAAGCTACACCCCCATCGAGGACGAAGAGGTGAGCCTGCTGGAGCTCTTCGACGTGATGATCCATAAGATCATCGCCTACTATGGTCAGGTGCTGGGCGTGCCTGCCGATGAGCAATGCGTGGACATCACCCGCATGTGCGGCATCGCCCACGACCCCTCAGCCTACTTTCACTGGGATGCCGAGCCCTTCACCCTGGACCTGCAAGACCTCAAGGCGCTCTACACCAAGAAGGCGCTCCGCGATAAGTATGCCAAGACTGGCAGCACCCGCAGAAAGCGCACCAGCCTGAAGATGGTGCAGCAAGCCAAGGGCGTGCCCTCGATGCAGGAGGCTGAGAAGCACATCCTGAACCTGCTGGAGAAGTGGAACCTCCAATTTGAGAGTCATCACCACAATGAGTATGTGGTGGCATTCGGCAAGGTATGCGTGCGCTATGGCATCGCGGAGCAGGAGGCTATGCAGTATGCCCAGGAACACTTCAGCAGCGACTACCCCGACACCGTCCGCGTGATGAAGCAATGCTACAAGCACACGGAGCGCTCTGGCACTTGGCACTTCTATCGCAAGGGCGAAAGCTATGACAAGCACCCATCAGTGAAGTGCATCAAGCAGTGGCTATTGATGCGATACGAGTTCCACCACAACGAGGTGACGGGGTTCTACGAGATCAAGAGCCGAGACCCTCTGCATGGCAAATTGCCACACTGGACTCGCATCGACGACAACATCGAGAACTCCCTTTGGGCTCTCATGGACGAAGACGGGCTCAACGTGCAGCAAAACCGACTGCATGCCGTCATCAACAGCAACTTTAGCGAGCCTTACGACCCGCTGGACCATTATCTGAGAAGCCTACCCCAGTGGGACGGCAAGGTGGACTATATTGAGCAGCTAGCCAACCGCATCGTCCTGGCTCCATCCACAGGTCTTCACCACACGCAAGAAGACTTCCGATACTATTTCAAGAAATGGTTTGTGGCGATGGTGGTGGCATGGGTGTCACCCAAGGTGGTAAACCAAAACATCATGATATTCATCGGCAAGGGCGGCATCTACAAAACCACCTTCTTCAACAACATCCTGCCCCCATGCCTCAAGGATTATTACATCAACGAGAGCACATCCTGCTATAGCGACAAGGACTATATGGAGGCATTCTCCTGCAAGGCACTGATGAACCTCGACGAGATGGAGAGCGCCTTCGGCAAGAGCCTGAGTGCCTTCAAGAGCAATGTCACCAAGCTCTTCTTCTCCATCCGTCGTCCTTACGATAAGTATCGCTCAGAGTTGATGCATCGAGCAGCCCTCTGCGGCACCAGCAACCACACGCAGATTATCACCGACGAGGAAAACCGCCGCTATTCGCCATGGCTCGTGGAGAGCATCGTGAACCCTAACGAGAACCCACTGCCCTATCAGCAACTCTATGCCCAAGCCGTGGCTCTGGGACAGGAGGTAACGGAGCGCAAGAAGCGAGGCGAAGAGGGATGGGTATACTGGCTAACACAGGATGACATCAAGCAAATGCAGGAGCACAACAAGATGTTTATGGTATCCAACTTCATGGAAGACCAGATCATGCGCTTCTACCGTGTGCCAGAACCTGATGTAGACACGAAATTTATGAAGTTCCGTTACTCCTCAGAGATTATGGAGAAGATAGGTTACTGCCCAGCCCTGAGTCGCCACCTCTCGCTCCAAAACCTCAACACAGTGATGACCAACCTGGGATTCAAGAAAGTGCACCGCTCCACTGGCAATGGATGGATCGTAATAGAGAAGCAAGAGGGGGAGCAAAACTCAGAAGCCATAGTTTCGCCATCGGAACTGACGCTCTGACTATCCGTGGACAACGTCCTGAGACCTCGCAAATGCCGTCTTGACGACTCGCAAACAACGTATTGAGTAAGTCTCAATGACGTTCTCAAGCTTAAGAATCAATATATTTTTACATATAAAAGATCTAGAATCAAATGAAAATCAAGATTTACAATAAGTTCGAACTAGCCCGGGAATACTTTCCCGGGCAGTCTCGACATGTGGCGGTGAACCACCTGATGCGCCTCATCAATCACTGTCCGCCCCTGCTGGAAGCCCTTCGGCTAGAGGGATACAAGCATCACAACAAGACACTCACCGTGCGCCAAACCCTGCTGATATACGAGTATATAGGCGAGCCATAAACAGGATATGCCGATTTTCAGGGCCATCGTATACCCATCGTACACCTATCGTACGATTCCCGATTCCGAATGTTGTATCTTTGCACTGTGATTCAGAAAGGATCACATGATATGAGCTCATTGAAACATTTACTAACCTAACACATTTAAGATCAGTATGGAGTACATTTTGACAAAGAACAACAACAAGAAGAACGAGAAGGCCTACGGCAAGTATTATGCCAAGCCCAAGCCAGGCGAGACCAAGGGCATCGACTATCTCGCAGAGTTTTTGCACGACAGCAACACACCATTCTCGGCAGGTGCCATCAAGGGTATCCTCACCGATGCGGTGAAGAGCATCAAGCAAATCTTGCTCCTGGGCTACAACGTGAAACTGGACAACCTCGCCATCTTCTCGATCGGCATCAAGAACAAGGAGGGAGCCGCCACAGAGGAGGAATTTTCCACCTCCAAGAACATAGCCGGCGTGCGCCTTCGCTCTCGTGCCACAGGCGAGCTAAACTACGCTAACCTCAACCTGGATGCCACGCTCACCAAGGCCACTACCGTGGCAGCGAAGAAAAAGAAGAGCGACAGCAGCAACGTAGGCTTGTAATCAACAGATTTTAATCAACAAAGAGTTATGGTAACAGAAAGATTTCCTATGACCATCGGAGGCGAGGAGGTGCTCACAGAGCACCTCCTACTCCACAATTATGAGAGCGGCGAGATGATGGACTCGCCCGAGAGTGTACGGTTCCTGGTGATCCACTGTAGTGCCACCAAGGCTAGCCGAAACTACACCGCCAAGCAGCTCATCAGAGACCACAAGGCTCGCGGCATGCGCACAGGCGGCTATCACTTCTACTTTCGCAAGGACGGCACCCAGGTGCAATTCCGCAAGTTGCTGGAGGTGGGAGCCCATGCCCGCCCATACAACCGCTGCTCCATCGGCATCTGCTACGAGGGCGGACTGGACGATGAGGGTCGCCCTATGGACACGCTGACCCGTGCACAGTATGATGCCATGCGCAGCCTGCTCATCAAGCTCAAGGTGATGTTCCCGAAGGCCAAGATAGTGGGCCATCGTGACCTGCCTGGCACCACGCCCAAGGCATGTCCCTGCTTTGATGCGGCAGCCAAGTTTAATTTATAATGTATAATTTATAATGAATAATTTTTGCCTATGAAGAAAGAAGTCATTAAGAAAATCATCAATCTCCTTATCACCGTCCTTACAGCCGTAGCCAGCACCTTCTGCGTGCAGAGCTGTAAATAAAAACAAGAAATCGCAGCCTAGGGCAAGATAACATATCCGCTTGCCTCCAGGTTGCGATTTCATAGATTTATACCTTGAGCTAGTCCTAAACCAACTCTCTTATAAATTTTCTATCCAACGCTTACCAGATTTCGTGTTAGACCACAAAACCAAACTCACGGCGATAATCGCCATACCACTCATAAATATCAATAAAGAATCCATATCTTATTTTTTTAATATTTTATTACCCATAATTGCAAAACCACCAGTAGCAACCAAACAGATAAAAAATAAACTTATAGTTTTACCAGTAGGTTCTTCGTTCGTAAAAAAAGGCAAAAAAGTTCCTAAGACCCCAGACCCACATATTGTTTTACTTAAGTCATAGAAATATTTCCCTAAAGTTTCACGAGCAACTTTATTTTTCTCTTTATCTTCTTTTGCTCCCATTTTATAACTTTTTGTGTGCAAAAATACAAAAAAGAATCAATACATCAAAATTATTTTGCGATTATTTTTGCTTTTATCCTTTATTTTCCATCAACCCCATTACCAGGAGCCTCACTTCATCCCGATATTCCTCCTTAACCAGCGACACCAGCCACTGTATAACATGGCTGAAATCATCCATTTGCACATTGCGCTGCATCTCCTGCAGCTTATTCAGGTAAGCCCTCCTGATGTGGAAGCGTGCGATGAGGTCTTCCCGCTCAAACACCCAGTCTTTCTGGTATTCCGGCACCTTGCCCAGAGCCCTGTTGCCCTTAGCCACATCCTTGGCAGCCCAGAACACCTCTGCCACCAATCTGTTGATACTCTCGTTTACAGACATTTCGCCCGTCTGTAAGAATAGGAATCCTTGATTCCCTCTACAATCTTTCTAATCTTTACAATCATAATTGCTTAAAAATTAAATTAAAAATGAATGTTTTTATTTCACTAGCCCCACTTGGAGCTTATATCCTTCCTTCATCTGTGCCACAATCTCCCTTACCAGCTCCTTAACCAACGAGTCGTGGTCTAACTCCTCGATGGTGGAAGACTTCACCTCTTTTTTCTTTTTCACTGCTGGCTGAGAAACCAAGTTCTCATCCATGCTGCCATCCACGCCGAAGAAGGCAAACTGCTTGCCTTCACGGTCGAATCGAGTTACCGTGCCGCCCTGCTGCTCTATTTTGGCTATCACATCATCTATCTGCTTCATGTTGAAGCCCAACTGGTAATACGCTTCACCCCCAGCCCCCTGTTTCTGAAACACCTTATACCCCGTCACTCTGTGTAGCGCAAAGGCAGCATCATTATAAGCACGATAAAAATTGCCTTGCAATACCAGGAAGTACTTGCCCGAAGACTGCTGTCTTTGCAGCACCTGCTCACGCTGTGAGAGCATATTGTTTGCGATACTGGATTCCATGATTGATACGTTTTCTCTGTATATGATAATCTTGATAGTTGAATCGTAAGTGGCATTTCACCTTGCCATCATAATATATCTGCTCGAAATAGCGATACCATTCCCTGCCCATCATACCTGCCATCACGTGGGCTTGACGATACTCATCAAATGCACCCAGCAAGCCGAAGTAGGAATTCATTGACATCTCAAACTCTTGCTTCTTCTGTCCAGGGAACACGAAGACATGCTGCGCCTTCTCATTGAAATACATCATGCGATTGTAGAAATTGCACAACACCCTGTTCTGCACATAGATTCTGCCAGGCTTGATGCAGCCACCCACAAAGAGGATGCCCTTGTCATGATATTGCAGATACACCTTCTTGGGCGATAGACGAAGCTTATGCGCCTGTAGCCAGCTGCCTATCTTCTTGCGCAGGTGCTTCAGTGCCGTGGGCGAACATGCCACTAGTGCCATATCATCCACATACCGCCCATAAAACTCTCCCTTCCATCTCTTCTCCACCAAGCGGTCTAGCTCGGTAAGGAAGAGCATGGCAAACATCTGGCTGGTATGGTTGCCGATGGGCAAACCATGGCTGCCATCCGTACCAAAGAGGCTCTTCTCCTTGGGTAGCAAGTCCCAGAACCAGTCGGGCGAATGCCGCTCACAGTCTAGCTCGGGGCGATGGAAGATGGTTACCCTGATGAGCCATAAGAGCTGCTCCTTGTCGGCTGCATGGTAATAGGTCTCCACAAATCGCTCCATGCACTGGTAGAGCAGCTTCTTGTCGATGCTCATGAAGAACGACTTGATGTCTAGCTTCATCACCCAGCAGTCTTGCGTATAGCCGTGGCTGCACTCCCTGATCATCTCCTGCACCCGCTTCTGACCATAGAAGGCGCCCTTGCCTCGGCGACAACTGTAACTGTCGTCGATGAAGTATTGCTCCATCAGTGCCTCCAGCTTGTTGATGATGAGATGGTGAACGATGCGATCCCTAAACTGGGCAGCAAACACCTCTCGGCATACTGGCTTGGTTACCACAAAGGCGATGCTCCTGCCTGGATGGTAGGTGCCTTGGTTGATATCTTGCCAAAGGTCTACGAGATTGCTTGCCAAGTTCATCTCAAACTTGATGGCGCTGGCGGTGTTCCGCTTGTTCTTGCGGCAGGTATAGTAAGCCTCCGTCAGCTCTTCGAGCGATACGCGCCCTATTGTGGTGCTTTCTGTAGAGATTTGTTCCATCCTGTGGCTTGTTTTCCGATGCTATCTATCAGGGGCAACAGTGTGGCGAGGTGCTTGCGAGAGATGGCTTGCAGGTCTACCCCCACATTGTAGAGCATCGCCAATATTTCGTGCTTCACCTGCAATCGGCGTAGCGCCTCACGCTTGTCGTGCGCCCTGTTGGCCTCGATGATGAGGGTCAGGATATCGAGCAGCGTGTTGGTAATGCGCTGCCCCAGGTCGAACCTATAGGTGCGGGGCATCTGCGCCACGATGGGCTGGCTCTGCAAGAGAAGCCTGTAGGCTGTGCGATATATGGCGGTATCTTCACTCAGTGCCATGATGTGATATAGCTTTTCGAGATTGATAAATAATATTTGTTCTAAAAATTTTTGGCGCAAGTACATAAAAAGAATGCTATGTAATAGCTGCAAGCTGAAAAGCGAGGAACGGCCGAACGGGTTTCTGGTTCGTCTTGTTGTTGTTGTTGAAACGAACTGAACCCGATCCCTTGGAGTCGTCGACGCCCGAATCGACGTTCACGGCGTTCGTGGCGGAGAACTCCGAAGAGCCCCCTATCCAAGGGTGAATACCTTTCGACTATCCATTCATTGTTTTTCCACTATAACTAACTGTAGGCATACCTTGATGAAGGGTAGCTATCCCCACTGGAGGGACAACCGCGTGCCTTATGCCAGTCAATGACCTTTTCAATATTGCCAACTGCTCTCTCCTGGTAGCTACATGGCCGCCAGGACTCTCGCCATAGCAACTATATTTCTTTGGCTTGCTGCCTGCTGTGGGGCAACCTTGCCTGATATTCGGTTTTCTTCTCTGGGGATAGCCTTTCACCGCCTTGGGGGCGGCTCTGGGGCTACCCCCAGAGAAGAAAACCGCCTGAAAAAGGCGATACCCCCTATATTTCTTGCTAAGAACTATTCTGTATCTTCCTCATAATTATATATATTTAAAATAGATAAATTTTTAAATGGATGAATCGCTAAAAAGCGAGGAACGGCCGAACGGGTATCTGGTCCGTCTTGAAGCTGCCGCTGAAACGAACTGAACCCGACCCCTTGGAGTCGTCGACGCCCGAATCGACGTACACGGCGTACGTGGCGGAGAACTCCGAAGAGGTCCAAGCCCACGTATTCGTAGCACCAAAAAACTCCGTATAATTATTATCGCCAACTTTCTTCAGCTTATGATTAATATTACCAGTTACAGAAGTCATATTGCTAAAGAATCCCAAGGTCGATCCCGATGCAGCGTCACCATAGATACCAGTCCAATCGCTAGAGAATTCTGCACCCAACTTGCTCATAACAGCATAATACTGACCAGCCGTAGGCAAGAACCATCCAGAGCATTTACTAGACGATGCTTTCAGGGTTGTATAATACTTTGCCTGGTAAGCTGCTGCGGCAGCTGTGCTCCACTTATTAATCAAAGCATTAGTCTCGTTTACACCTGAACCATAAGTCTTATCATAAGAACCCGTAAGAAGAGCCTTGGAATTAATCTTAGTTCTGCCTGCATTAGTATTAGATGAATACCAAGCAAAACGAGTACCAATACTTGTAGTCCCTGTTGATCCAATGGTCTTCAAGCACATCACCAAGGCGTGTCCGCCCTTGTTACTGCTCTTCAACTGCTTCTCTGTCCAATAGTTTTCTCCAACATATCCCACAATTCCTACAGGAGTCTTGCCAGAAAGCAAACTCTCGCTCTGCGAGCTCAAGGCACCATCGCTATAATAGATATCACCCACGGCTAGCGTATGAGCAATAGAGATGGCAGTACGCTTGCTCGTTGCCGTACCCTTGGCTATAGTATTGGCGGCAGGTGAAACAGAAACAGCTGTCCACGCATCAGCATCCGATGTTTTACCACAAGAGAAGCTGGTAGCTTGACCTGGTTTCACAATCGTGACATAATGATAATCAGCCACCTGATAGAGACTTCTGCCACTGACAGAGGCTACGGCATGAATGGTGGTGGTTCCATGAGTCCAAGTATACTCAGGATAGGTGGAGAGATGGTAGGTGTTGGGAACCGTCTTGCTGCCCAAGGTGATATCCGCCAAACCCATGGCATGGGTGTTGCCTGTAAACTGGATCTTGGTGCCGTCAGAGGTCAAGGAGCCCTGGCCTATCTGCAGGTCGCAGGCATTCATCTTGGGAAGCGTGCTCTGGTCGGTGGCAAGCTTGGTAGAGCTCCAGGTGCTGATGGCACTGGAGAAGAAAGCCTTGGCTGAGCTAACATCGCTCACCGAAGCACCCTGCGCTGGCAATCCCGTAAGGCTAGCCTGATAAGGATAGTACACAAAATAGCTATACTTGGGCGAGAAGGTACACTTGGTGCCCGATGGCAACGACCATGCCGAGCCATTATAGCTCAGCTGCACATTAGAGGCAATCACCTTCTTACTATCGTCCACCACAAAGAGCCCCATCTTGTCGCCATTGGCATAGGCAGACTTCAGATGATGGGTAGCAGAAGTATACTTACTGCTCCAAGAGGTAGGGAAAATGATGCCACCCAGCTGAAGCGTGGTGATGCTAGAGGCTGAGAGTACATAGGTGATGTGCCTGCCCGCAGCCCAAGAGGTGCCTGCAAGAGAGGCTGTAACCGTGCGATCCTTGTTGCCATCATGAAACACCATCTCTATCTGCGCAGAGCTACCAGCGTCAAAGTCCTGCGGCACCATCAGCAGTGCCGAAGAACCACCGGTAAGAGCCTTGCTCTCACCTGCCTTCACGGCAATGCCCGCACCGTTGGTGCCCAAGCGGATGGCATAGCTGGCAGAAGCTGCGCCCCAGGAGCCCCAAGTGCCAGTGGAGATATTATAGTCGCCCTGCCCCGAAACATTCTTCACCGTGATGCTCTTCACCGTGCCCGGTATCATATCTGCGCTCACCGAGAAGGTGATGGCGGTAAGGGCATGGCTAAACTTTAGCTGCACGGGGGTGTTTGCCAAAGAGGAGGTGCGGCTGATGTTCTCGCTCTTAGCTACAATGAGGTCGGGCTGCGCCGAGATATTGGAAGTAGAGGCAACATAGCGCAGTGTCTTGCTCTTGCTAACAGCATCGCTGCCCTGCAATGAGAGCGATCCATCACCGTATGGGGCATAAGCATAGAAAGAGAGCGCACCATCGGTAGGCCATGCCTGCGTATCACCACTGGCATACCAGATGTTGCCACTCTTGCTGGCCTTTTGGTCTTGGAAGAAACTCTGGCTAGCCCCGCTCTTGGTATAGACGGCACTCACACCAAACTCACCTGTCCAGGAAGGACTACTAACCAAAGTGCCTCGAGAGCTCATCCCTATAGCAGCATGAGCAGTCTCAGCCATGCTGCCAGCGGTATTGTCTACCTCCAGCGGATGCAGATAGAGCGGCTCCACGAGATCTCCGCCCAGTGGCAGCACCTTCTGCTCCATGGCAACTCCAGTAAAAGCTGACTGCACCCTACTCTTGGCTGTCGATGACTGAAAACCATCCAGCAACTCTGCCTGAAAAGCTATCCTGTCTCCACTCAAAGGGATATTGCCCGACAAGTCCTGACTATCAGAACATGCCGAGCAAACCAATGCGCTCATCAGCAAGAAGCTTATCGCCTGCTGTTTCATCTTATTCTCTATGCTGTACATATATCTATATCTTCTATACTTTTTTTCTATATCTTAATGATAGATGGATCCTTATCCTCCACTACATATCAGTAGTTCTATCCTCCGGAGTCCAACTAGCTATGGAGCCTCCTTTCATATACGGATATGCCTTATAGCTGGCTATCACGCCATGATAAGCCTTCAAACTGCCCGTCACGGTGATGTTCACCTTGTAGTGATAATTGGGAAGCAGCTTATAGTCAGCCTGTCCCGTGATGCCATTCAAGTAGACCTTAAAGTCTGACTGCCATATCTTCCTGGTGTCTGTAGGGCTCACCTGGGTGTGAGCCTTGATCAGGAGATAGGTGGCATCCTGGGCTGTCGTTGCAGGATTGGCGTATACGTAGGCGGTATATGGATTGGCTATCTTGTTCTGGGACGTATAGTCCACGTATGCCGCGCCTTGAGGCAGGGTGATAGCACTCATATCCGCTGGCGCATAAAAAGCCGAGCGCGGAGCATGGCAGAGCTGATAGCTGTCTACCACGATAGGCAGGCCCGTGCCCATGTCATCCTTCACCGTGATGGTGAAGTCGAGGCGGCTTGCCAGTCGTTGCAGAGAGATGCTCGACTTTGCCGTGCTGGTGGTAACATTCGTTTTCTGTCCCACCATCATCAGGCAATCTTCATTCATGATATCGCTCACACCAGAAAAGGTATGATATTGCTTGCGCAAATCTGCCAAGGTGGATACTCCAACAAATGGAGAAGTACCGCCGTTCAGCTTGATGGCATTAGCGATGGTTACCAGCGTACAGCCCGAAGCCTGTCGGGTAGGCACCGTAACGCTGCTTGCCACGCCGTTGCTAAATGTCTTGCTGGCATAGCCTATGGTATTGCCTTGGGCGTTGAAGATGTATACCGTAAGGTCATAGATGTTCTTCTCCTTGTCGGGCAAGGTGGCAGAGGCCTCATTGCTGGAAGATGTCTCTGCCTTCACCGTGAGGTTTACCATGCCATCACCACCCTCTTGCGTAGACGGCGAGCATGCCGACAGCAGCAGGAATGCCAAGAGGAGTAAGTAATCACCTATATAATATGTAGATACTCTGAGAGTCATGAACTTTCTAATTTAATGGTTACTCAAATGTGAATGAGTTGTTGATGTCGTCGAATGGAAGGACACGTATGGTGGTGTCCAATATATAATCCACGACCACATAAAAAACAATATCGTCGCCTGAATGGATAAGCAGCGGCTTGCCGTTCTCATCCACCTTGCTGTCCAATATCAACGTACCGTCTTGCTTGTATATCTGCAAGCGTACGGGCTCACTGCCAGTTGGCAGAACGATGGCTGGTTGGGTAACCCAGTCGTCTTGGGTTACAAACTTTCCGGGCAGGCTATAGCTTACATAGGTGCCCCCGGGTTCGCCTTTATAGGTGATGCCGCTGTGCAATCCTTTCAGCACCACACGGTAGTTGCCCAGACCATGTCTTGACCGCAAGCCCCTAACATATACCCTAGCCTTGGCTCTCATATCCTTCAGGTAGATGATACGCTCGTCGGCGAGGTTGTCATCCTTCACCGTGGTGGAGAGGCTGCCATAATAGATGGCTGAGGGTGCAGAGGATACACTGTCTATATCGGTGTGAAGCTGGAAGAAGAGGTTGTTGATGGTCTCTCCCATCTGTGGCTCTTTCATGTCGTATTCGCCAGGCTTGCCGCCAGTGGCTGCCACGAAGGTGATGCTGTCATCATCCCTGAACACGATGTGTATCTTGCCATCTGCCTCGGTGGTGTATTTGCCATAATACACTCCATTTTTAAAGGCATAAAGAGTGGTTACCGAAGCAACGGAATCAGGTAAGACCTGGCCTGTGCTATCAGCCACCCGCAGCACAACGTCATACTGCATACGATGAGGATACTCATCGTAGATGCTGCATGATGTCATCATGATTGTGACAAAGGCAAATAACAGCCTGATTGTTCTTATGATTCCGTTGCTTGTCATTTCTATATTTTGAATTTTATATTCTTAGTGCTGATTACTTAAAAGTGGTGTTCTGTTCTACATCTGTCCACTTTTCTACCTCTACGTCAACTGTAGCGGTCAATGGACCTGCCTCCTGCCAAGGAGAATCAGAACCAATGGTCTTGATGGTTACGTTGCACTTGTAGTTTCTACCTGGATATGTTACAAAAGGTGTTGAACCATCTACTGCTGTAGCTTTACCAGTGTTATCATATTTTGCATTCAATGCCAATGGGTAATAAACATCTGTTCCAGTTTCCCCATCAGCTTTTTTAAATTTACCTTTAAGTACAAGGATTGTCTTCTGTGGTTTTAAACCAGTATATTGATTTGGCAAAGTATAGAGATAATCATTAACAGCAGCAGGAGACTTCACCAAGAAAGCTTTCTTGTCAGTAGAGGCAGTATAATCTGTACCATTTACATCAGAACCATGAATATATGATACTGTCTTTGCAGTCCAAGCATTTGTAGAGAAATCTACGGTATTTGGAACATTCAACAAGAATATATCAGACAGAGTAAATGATGCGCCTGCATAAGGACCATCAGCTGCAAAATCTGTAGTCAATCCAGCCAATGTTACTCTTGACACCAAGTTCTTAACTTTAACATTTACACTAAACTCTGAAGAGTTAGCAGCTGATGAAACCAATGCTGCTTCACCATACTTTGGAAGCTTAGCTGCTGATAAGGTTGTACCATCAGATGCAGCAGTCAAAGCCGATGTAGCATCAATATATCCTTTATTGAAATCAGCAACGCTCTTTGCTGCCTTAAAAGTTTCAGCATTTGCAGAATTTAACTTTGTATTTACAGCAACAACAACTTTATCACCAGCCTGCAAACCTGTTGTAACAATCTTTGCTTCTGCCTTAGTACCGTTTATGACAAACTGACCACTACCAGCTGATGCTGACGTATTTGATCCGTCCTTAGTGAGACTCTGGATTGTTCTTACATTGCCATTTGCATCAAAGATACCGATAGTCATATCCTCAATAGCCTTTTCAGCGTCTGTCAAATCTGTTTCTGCACGAGAACCAATAGTCTGACCTGTACTGATGGAAAGAAGGAGGACACGCTCTGATTCGGTGTTGCCACCACTCTGCACGGCATCCTCACTGCTGCATGAGGTGAGCCACAATGCGCCTACTGCCAACAGCAAGAAGGCGGCGAATAATTGAATTTTTGTTTTCATATCCATTCGTTTTTAAATGTTATTTTAATACGTTTACTTGTGTACATTGTTCAGATAGTTAAGCGCATTCGTTGCCTCCTTCACGCCCCCTGCCTCTGCCATCTGCAGGTATACCTCTGCCTTGTGGAAGTCGCCACGAAGCATGTTCAGCACGCCCAGGTTGCAGTATGCCCTAGGGTCGGTGCCCCATGGCTTCAGGTACTTGTCGGCGAGCTCCAGGTCGCCACGCATCAGCGCCACGCCAGCCGCATCGATGTTCGCCTCGGCATTGTCGGGGAAGAGGCGTGCCATCAGGTCTACGATGTCATTGTACTCTCGGCTGCCCACCTTGAAGCTCTGGGCGGTGGCAAACATGTTGTTGAGCGATACGGTGTGGGCATCATTGTTCACAGTGCCTACACCGCTGCCTGCCTGGCGCTCCAGGGTAACGAAGTACTTGATGCGCTCCACATTAGGGAATATGTAATTCTGCATATAGCTGTAGGGGCTGCCGTCGCCCAAGACTCGGATCTCATCCTCCCTGCCCTTTACCACGGGCACGGTCTTGATCACGTCGAGCACGGCATTCTTCAGCTTCATCTGGCTCTTGCCCACCAGCGTAGAGATGCTGTCCCAGTCCTCTGGCACCCAAGTCACGGTGAGGCCGTCGCTGCCCAGGATGCGATTGTTCATCAGAAACTTCTTCAGCTTCAGGGCGCGCTCCGAGGAGCGGGTCTCGTTGGCCTTGTAGTTGCCCTTGGGCGAGCCATAGCCCACCACCTGCAGGTTGCGAACCACGGTGCCTGGCACATTGAGGTAGCTCTCCAGCTCGCCATTGATGTCGGCATAGACTGCCTTATTAAACTTGCTGGCGCCCATCTTGCCTATCATCCTCTCATCATTGAGCGGTATCATGCCGCTCACGGTGATACGGCTGCTCACTGCCTGCGAAGGATTCAGGAAATGGATCCACTCGCTGCGAGCCGCCGTGCCCCTGAGGCTGCTGCCCTTGCGATGGGCGTCATCATCGCTGCTGCCTGCCACGCGCTGTATGTTGATGGAGCTAAACACCTTGTCCTCATACACCTGAGGACGCTTGCCCCAGCCCCTCTCCTCGCTCTCCACATAGAGGGCGGCGGCGCTCATCCAGTCGCTATAGGGGATGGTGGTGTCATAGACAAAGTAGCGAGTGCCATGGCGCTTGTCAGCGGTTACCACGGGGATGCTTTGGCGCAGGCGCTTGTCGAAGGAGGCGCTGCGACCCTCATACTTGCCCCTCTCCGAGCCGTTGATCACCACCGAGGAGAGAGGCTTCATGTACTGGCCACTCTTGAGCACGGGGGTGAAATTGAGTGTCTCGCCGGTGTTCAGGATGTCATCGTCGTAGCTTACTCGGAGTTGTACGCGAAGCAACTCACCCTGGAGGCTAAACTTCTCGCTGTTGATGTAGAGCTGACCCTTGTAGGCGCTCTGCGCAAAGAGGCTCATGCCCATGGAGAGACCCAGCAAGGTAGCTGAAATTTTTCTACTTGGATGTTTCATATTGTATATCTAGATATTTTTTTGTTTCTAATACTTTAATATATATAATAGGTGTCACAGCATGATGGCTAGCGACACGCCCGTGCCCAGCGGCACGATGGCATTGCTCTCAAACTTGCCCTCGTGGTAGGGCAAGTCGCCCTCCCGGTACTTATCGTAGCGACAATGGAGGGCATCGACGGAAACCGAAAACTCCAGGCTCGCTCGCCTGGATAAAATAAAGTGAAAGCCGCCGCCGATGCCTGCTCCTACAAAGTGCCCTTGTCGATGCTTGCCATACAAACCGCCAATGTGCAACTTGTCGAAGTTGAAACCGCCGTAGGCAGCGTTCACACTGACGAAGGGACCCGTGAAGGTGCGGTGGAACCAATGGCGATACTCGGGCTGAAAGGAGAAGTTCTTCCATTTAGCCCCGCCATATTTCAGTGGATTGTATGACATCATGAGGCTGACGGAAGAATGCTTGGACGTCTTTAGCTCGCCGCCCAGGGAGGCTACGCCAATGACATCATAGAGCATGTTGGTCTTCACAGCCACACGCTGAGCATTGGCACATACGCAGGTACACGCCAATGCAAACATTAATATATAGAGTCGAAAACTCTTCATTCTTTTTCTCTTTATTTGTTCAACATGAGATGGTATTTGTCCACCTGATAAAGTTGTATGATAACTGTATATTTTATGCATATTATTGTAACAAATAAAGCTTAATTGTCTAATATTAATAGTAAGAGACCATACTAAATCTAGGATTTGGGCTGAATATGATGAAAATGCTCAAACATAGTGTTAATTTCGTGTTAAAAGATATAGAAAATTGGTATAATTCGATAATTATATCTACTTTTGCAGTGCTACAGTTATCATACAACTATATCTATTTTTACATCAAATATCGCATATATTTCCCTTTTTATTTGGTTATCCCAAAATATCCTTTTATTTTTGTATCGATAAAACTATATATTAACAAAATAAAAGAAAGAAACAATGAAGAAAATAGAGACTATCCTCAAGAGATTCAAGAACATATTTTATAACAGCCATGCCAACATTACCCTCATCGACTTTGTGAAGCAATATGCCGAAGAACGTAGACGACCTGGAGAGAAAAGATACCAAGGAAGATGCGGCAGCGTGCTCACACTGGTGAAGCATCTGGAGAACTTTGGCGCCCATAAGATGAAGACCAAGAATGTGGACACAGAATTTTGCAAACAATTCATAGACTACCTGCGCCAAGCGCAAGACCTACATCATCACATGAAAAACAAAAAGAGACTAGCTGACAACACCATCCACCTGAAATGCACCATCCTGAAAGCCATCCTAAGGGAAGCCGTAAGACAAAGGCTGCTATCTGAGAACCCCATGGACTATCTGCCCAGCTGCTATCGTACAAGAACCAACAGAACGGAAAAGCCACATCTATCAATGGAGGAACTGAAAAAGATGATGCAAACTGAATGCCCCATTCCGCTGCTCAAAGAGGCTTTCCTATTCAGTTGCCTGACAGGACTCAGAAAAAGCGACGTACTAGAACTGAAACCTTCGGACCTAAGACAAGAGGACGACCAACATTATTATATATATAAGAAGATAAAGAAAACTCAACAATGGCTCACCATTCCCCTATCCAACCTAGCCCTGGACTGCCTGCCCTCTTCCACCGCTAAAGAAAGTAAATACTTCGCTTCCCTATCATCTGCCAGACTGGCACTGATGCTACGCCGATGGATGAATGAAGCACACATCACCCAGCAACCCATCAACTTCCATACAGCCCGACACACCTTTGCCACGCTGGAGCTAAACATGGGTGCCGACATCTACACCGTATCGCAACTACTGGGCCATCACAACATAGCCACCACACAAATATATTCGCAAGCCACTAACTCAAAAAAAGCTTATGCCGTCAGCCTGCAAAACAAGCTGACGGCATAAGTTTTTTTTATTATAGCCTTACCTGAACCTTCTTGCCCTTACCTTCATTGCCCACTCTATCCAGAGAGGTAACTACATAGACATACTTATGGTCTTTCACGTAAGGTACCTTGTACTGGGTATCGTAAGTTACTGCTTGCAGGGCGGTAACATCATTCAGATTGATCTCAGCGCCCTTCTCAAAGCGATAGATGGCGAAGCGATTCACCTGGTCGCCCCACTTCTTCTTGCTAGCCTTAGGGGCAGCCCAGGTGAGCACAGGACCATCGGCGGTCCAGGCAAACTTGAGGCTCTTCACTGGCTTTGGTGCCTTATCATCGAGGAAGGGCATCAATGGAGGCAGGGCTGGATAACGCCAGTAATAATCGCGCAGCGTATGGCCGATGTTGCCCACATTGTCGGCAGCGGTCTTGGCATACCAGAGCACGGTGCCCTTCACATTGTTCATCTGCTGGTGCAGGCGATGCTTGGCAGGGAGCTGATGACTGCGAGGATTCACTGGGTCGGCAAACTTGGCGGTACGCTCGATGTCCTCACCGATATAGAGCGGACGATTGCCCGCATGCTTGTTCCACCACTGGATGAGGGTCTGATAATCGGCAGCTCTGTTGCCTATCTCCCAATAGAGCTGAGGCACGCAGTAGTCGATGAAACCATTATTAACCCAGAGCAGCACATCGGCATAGAGGTCATCATAGTTCTGAAGACCGAGGGTCTCTGAGCCATTCGGATCATTGCGCTTGTTGCGATAGATGCCAAATGGAGACACGCCAAACTTGACCCATGGCTTGATACGGTGTATGGTCTCGCCCAGCTGCTTCACAAATCGGCTCACATTGTCGCGGCGCCAATCACCAATGGTACGAAATCCATTGGGATGCTGCTGATAGAGCTGCTGATCGGGTATCTGCTTGCCTGGCGCTGGATAAGGATAGAAATAATCATCGATATGGAAACCGTCAATGTCATAACGGCTCACGATGTCGGCAGCCACCTTGCAGGTATAGTCGGCACTCTCCTGCAAGCCTGGGTTCATGATGACAAGGTTATCATAATTGAAGCAAAGCTCAGGATGCTTCTTCACGATGCTCTGAGAGGAGAGCTGACTGAAGGAGGTGGAACCATGCTTGGCACGATAAGGATTGATCCACGCATGCAGCTCCATGCCCCTCTTGTGGCACTGCTCCACCATCCACTGTAGAGGGTCCCAGTAAGGAGACGGAGCCTTGCCCTGCACTCCGGTGAGGAACTTGCTCCAAGGTTCCAGATCGCTCTGATAGAGCGCATCACACTCGGCACGCACCTGAAAGATAATGGCATTCACACCGTCCTTCTGCAACTCGTCCAGTTGCTGGGTGAGCATGGACTGTATCTGCTGGGTGCTCTTGCCCAGGTATTGACCATTGACACACTGTATCCAAGCTCCACGAAACTCTCGCTTGTTTTGTGCCACCATCGGCATCGACAGCAACATAAGGAGGGATACGATCATGTATAATTTATAATTTATAATGTATAATGATTTCATTCTTGCTGATAATTATCAATTATTAATTCTTAATTCTTAATTATTCTTCATCGCGGAGCTTAGGCAGGGAGATGTGGTAGCGAACCGCCAAGAGGCGAATGATGCACACCACCAAGAACGCCACAACGACCGTGATATAGAGACTGACGCCCAGATAGCTCAGCAACCAGTAAGCCAAGCCGCCCGCCACACATGCCATGGCATAGATCTCCTTGCGGAAGATGACGGGCTCCACATTGAGCAACACATCACGAATCACACCGCCTGCAGCTCCCGTGATGCAGCCCATGATGATGGCCACCCAGAAAGGGAAACCGCAATCGAGCGTCTTCTGGATACCAGCGATATTGAAGAGCGCCAAGCCCAGGGTATCGAAGAGAAACCAGGTGTTATCAAGCCTGCGCAGATAATGATGGCACACGATGACCACCAACTGCGCAAACATCGTACATAATATATATATAGGACTCAGCATCCAGAATGGACGCAAGCCCAACATCACATCCCTGATGGTACCACCACCGATGGCGACAGCGATGCCACACACAAAACCACCCAGCCAGTCATAATGCTTGCTGGCGGCAAGGCGAATGCCCGAGAGGGCGAAGGCAAAGGTGCCGATAAACTCAATGACACGCTGAAGCGTAATCACAAACTCTGTATCTTGATACATAT
>ERZ1035006.139-NODE-139-length-59079-cov-18.936128_pt1 | contig 59079 bp, 54 predicted proteins | sample MGYA00520694_ERZ1035006 | MGnify/ENA primary metagenome ERZ1035006 (study PRJEB33766, sample SAMN09781746) | gut metagenome | biome: gut microbiome | host: Homo sapiens | place: Madagascar | study: EMG produced TPA metagenomics assembly of the PRJNA485056 data...
GTTGTAAATCTTTATGCAATGTGCTATAATTTACATTTGTCAAATGAGACATTTTATATATAATTATATAATGATACTAAATATGAGAGGCGATTATATGAGCGAACATAATCACGATACACATAATCACGATACCCATAATCATAATTATGAGCACTGCTGTGATGACCATACTCCCGATAATCACGGTTGCGGCTGCTGCGGAGAGGATAATTTTAACGAACATAAGAGACAAATGCTCACAAGCATTATTATCAGTGCGGTATTCTTCGTTTTGGGCTATGTGCTCAGCGAGTTTACATCACTGCCGTATCAGACTTATCTTGTGTGTTATGCCGTTTCTTATCTTGTTGTCGGCTTTAAGGTAATGTGCAATGCGGTTGACAGCATTATTCACGGCAAAATTTTTGACGAAAATTTTTTGATGAGCGTTGTCGGTATAGGTGCATTTGCCATCGGCGAATACAGTGAGGGCGTTGCCGTAATGCTACTTTTTGCCGTAGGTGAATTTGTGCAGGGCTTGGCTGTATCAAGAAGCCGTCGCTCGATTGATAAAATCTATGACGAAAAAAAAGGAAGTATTTCGCTTCCTAAGCATTACGATAACAGAGAGAGCAAAACCGAACTTCTTATTACAAAATTTGCGAGAATATACACTCCCGTTGTTTGTATTATTTCCGTGCTTGTAGTGGTTATTCCTCCATTGTTTTTCACCGCCGAATGGCACGAGTGGCTTCACAGGGGACTTGCCGCACTCGTTATCAGTTGTCCGTGTGCGATTGTGATTTCCGTTCCGCTTTGTTACAGTGCAGGAATAGGCAGTTGTTCGACTGACGATATTTTTGTAAAGAATACAGGCACTCTTGACGAAATAGATAACTGTGATACCGTTTTGTCTTATAATGATGATAAGAGTCTTGACGATATAAAGGTGCTCCAAAATAACGGTCACAGAGTTGTTTATATCGGAAACGGCGAACACGATTTAACTATGATGGACGGGGCAGATGTGTCGTTGGCGGTTGCCGATAATTGTACGGCAGAGGCTGTCGGTTATGCCGATATGGTTGTTATGGACAGCACAAAGAATGCTGTTCAAATAACTAAGTCGGTGGCAAAAAAGGTGCACAGAGTCGCTATGGAAAACATTGTATTTTCCGTACTCGTAAAGGCTGTTATTCTCATTTGCGATGTGCTTCTTTCAAAGGAACTGCCTATGTGGTTTGCGATTTTCGGAGATATTGGGATATGCCTTCTTGCAGTTGCAAATTCCGCACGAGTTATTAAGTTCAAAAAAAGATGATATAATTAAAAGCAGACAGCTTATGATTTAATATCGGCTGTCTGCTTTTTTTATAAAAGGAGTTTCAAATTATTAATGGGAGCAGTCAGATTCTTGCTACTCCGTCTTTTCTTGCGGCGTCAGCCACTGCATTTGCCACAGTGTCTTTAATTCGCTCGTCAAAAGCGTAGGGGAGAATATAATCCTCACTTAACTTGTCATCGTCCACAAGAGATGCAATTGCGTATGCTGCGGCAATTTTCATATTCTCTGTGATTGCGCTTGCTCTTACATCCAGTGTGCCTCTGAAAATGCCGGGGAACGCAACTACATTATTAATCTGGTTAGGAAAGTCGGAGCGACCTGTTCCGACTATTTTTGCGCCTGCCGCCTTTGCCTCGTCGGGCATAATTTCGGGGGTAGGATTTGCCATGGCGAGAACTATTGGGTCCTTGTGCATTGTCTTAATCATATCCTGTGTCAAAACGCCCGGAGCAGATACACCTATGAAAATATCTGTGTTCTTAACTACGTCGGCAAGTGAACCTTTTTTCATGCCTCTGTTGGTTACCTTAGCGATAGCCTGCTTTGCATCATTGAGTTTTTCTCTGCCCTCGTATATTGCGCCTGTTCTGTCGCAAAGAATGACATCTTTAAGACCCAGCGTCATCAACAGTTTTGCAATAGCCGTGCCTGCCGCACCTGCGCCGTTAATTACGGCTTTGCAGTCGCTCAAATTTTTGCCGATAATCTTGGTTGCGTTAATCAGCGCCGCCGAAACTACAACAGCCGTACCATGCTGGTCATCGTGAAAAATCGGAATGTCGCATCTTTCTTTCAGTTTTTCTTCTATTTCAAAGCATCTAGGAGCGGATATGTCCTCGAGGTTTATTCCGCCGAAAGAGCCCGAAATGTTATAAACCGTGTTTACGAATTCATCAACATCCTTTGTTCTTACGCAAAGAGGGAATGCGTCAACATCGCCGAATTCCTTAAACAGCACGCACTTGCCTTCCATAACGGGCATACCTGCCTCGGGTCCTATGTCACCGAGACCAAGCACTGCACTGCCGTCGGTAATTACAGCCACGAGATTGTTTCTTCGGGTCAGTTCATAACTTTTGTTATAATCCTTTTGGATTTCAAGGCACGGCTCGGCAACGCCCGGAGTATAGGCAAGAGAAAGAGCCTTGCTGTCGTTTACCTTTGTTTTGGCAATTACTTCGATTTTGCCGTTCCATTCGTAATGCTTTTTGAGTGATTCTTCTCTGATATTCATATTTGCCTCCTGAAAAATATATTGGTTCTTATTTTATTATTCGCCCTTATTGTGAAAATAATAACAAAAAGAGCAGCTCCCGCTCGGGCAGTCACCCGAGGGCAAGCTGCCCTAAATTTTTGTTATTTAATTAAACTGCGGCTTTACTTTCTCTCAATGTGAGAAGTAATCTTTTCTTCCTTTTCGTAAGGAACATAGTTGTCCTCCCATGGGAAAGTGTAGGAAAGGCCGAGCTTGTCTCTTACTTCGTTGATTTCCTTTTGAACAGCCTCGTTAATCGGAACACCGCTGTTCTCTCTTTCTTTCCAAATGAGGTATTCTTTCTCACCTGCGGTGTAGATTCTCTCTGCACCCGGTGCTTTCTTTGACGCTCTTATTTCACGGAGAATTTCGCCCGTCTTCTTTCTTGTTTCTTCTTCGCCTACAAATTTTGAAACATCAATAGCAAGGAAGAAGTGACCGAGATGGTAGGGAACGAGATTTCCGTTTTCGTCTTTGCCGTTAAGATCCTTGCCGTAATTTCCGTCCTGAAGTACTGCGGAAAGGAGTTCGATTATCATAGCGTAGCCGTAACCCTTGTAGCCGCCGAGTGCCTCGCCGATACCGCCGAGTGCGGTAAGAGCGGCAGTGCCTTGACGAATTCTCTTAAGTGCTTCGCCGGCGTCGCCCTCAACAGGTTTGCCGTCTAAACCGATTATTGTGCCCGGGTGAACCGGCTCGCCGATTCTCGCATAATATTCGATTTTACCATTTTGGGTAATAGATGTTGCACAGTCAAGAACGAAGTCGAATTTTTCATCCGACGGGATTCCTACGGTGAGCGGATTTGTACCGAACATACCCTCAACGCCGAAGGTCGGAGCAACCGACGGTCTTGCGTTTGTACCCGTAAAGCCTATGCAGCCCTGCTCGGTAGCCTGAGTTACATAGTAGCCTGCAATACCGTAGTGGCACGAATTACGAACCGCAACCATACCCAAGCCGTACTGTTTAGCTTTGTCGATAGCCATCTGCATTGCTTTGTGGCCGATAACCTGACCCATTCCGTCATGACCGTCAACAACTGCGGTGCACGGAGTTTCTTTTACTATTTCAAATTCGGTCACAGGATTTTGAATTCCGGCAACGATTCTGTCAATATAAATCGGCTTAAATCTGTTACAGCCGTGGCTTTCGATTCCTCTCTTATCCGACTCTAAAAGCACATCGGTGCAAATTTCGGCGTCCTCTCTCGGAACACCGTATCCGACAAACGCATCGGTTACAAAGTCGGTGATAAGATTCCAAGGACATATTACTTTTCCCATAAAAAAAGTCTCCTTTACTTTTATATTTTTAGTATGCCGCAAAGGGCAATTTTTAACTGAATAATTTATCTTTCCCAATTTCTGCTGCGCTCTACCGCACGCTTCCAATCGGAGTATCTCTGATTTCTTAAATCGGCAGGCATTGACGGAACAAAGATTTTATCAACCTGACGGTTAGCCTCAATCTCGTGAGTGTCTTTCCATACACCTGTTGCAAGACCCGCAAGATAAGCGGCACCGAGTGCCGTTGCTTCTCTGTTCTTCGGTCGGTTTACATTGCATCCCGTCATATCGGCTTGAATTTGCATCATAATATCCGATATACTCGCTCCGCCGTCAACTCTTAGGTCTTTGAGCAAAATATCGCTGTCGCTCATCATCGCCTCAAGCAGATCGGTCATCTGATAGGTTATGCTTTCCAAAACAGCACGGCAAACATGTTTTTTATTTATAGAGCGTGTTAAGCCTACCATTATTCCTCTTGCGTACATATCCCAGTACGGTGCGCCCAAACCGGTAAACGCCGGTACAAGATACAAACCGTTACTGTCTTTAACCTGCATTGCAAGTTCGTCGCATTCAGCGGCAGTGTTTATTAATTCAAGGTCATCTCTCAGCCATTTAATTACCGAACCTGCATTAAATGCGGAACCCTCAAGGTCGTAGGTAATCTTTCCGTCGAGTCCCCAGGCAATGCCGGTTAGAAGATTCGATTTGCTTTCGATTCTTTTTTCGCCGGTGTTCATAAGCAGGAAACAGCCTGTGCCGTAGGTGTTCTTTGCCTGACCTACATCAAAGCAGCCCTGACCGAACAGTGCACCCGGCTGATCGCCGATTGCTCCTGCGATAGGCACTCCCTCAAGTTCTTCAAGACCTGTGATTTTAGCCACATGACCGTAGATACAACTTGACGGCTTAACCTCGGGGAGAATGCACATCGGTATGTTCAGTTCCTTGCACAGATATTCGTCCCAGCAAAGTTTGTCGATGTCAAAAAGCATCGTTCTGCATGCGTTAGAGTAATCCGTTACATGTGCTTTGCCGCCCGTAAGGCTCCAAATAAGCCAGGTATCGACCGTGCCGAAAAGCACTTCGCCTCGTTCCGCTTTTTCTCTTGCGCCCTCAACATTGTCCAAAATCCATTTGATTTTTGTTGCGCTGAAATATGCGTCTATTAGAAGTCCTGTTTTGCTCTTTATATAGTCTCCGAGACCTTCGCTTTTGAGCTCTTCGCAGTATTCCGCAGTTCTTCTGCACTGCCAAACAATAGCGTTATACAGCGGTTTTCCCGTTTCTTTGTCCCATAAAATGGTGGTCTCTCTCTGATTTGTAATGCCTATTCCGGCAATCTGCTCGGGATTAACTCCCTTTTTGCGGATTACGGAAATCATTGCGCTTACAACCGAAAAGAGTATTTCGTTCGGGTCGTGCTCAACCCAGCCGTTTTGAGGATAAAACTGGTTAAATTCATTTTGACTTTTTGCTACGATTTCACCTTTTTTGTTGAAAATAATAGCACGGGAGCTGGTTGTTCCTTGGTCAAGTGCCATTACAAATTTTTCTGCCATAGTAAAATCCTTTCATCTTTATATATTATAAGTTTACTAATATTATCTTAAAAAGTCAACGAACTAAAGTAACGAAAAAAAGTATTTTCTTTTGGTAATTATCACAAAATAAAAATACAGTGAACAATATTTATTGTTCACTGCACCGCAATTGTATATATTTTCAGTCTTCTACATTATTTTCGATAAAGCTGACAATATCCTCTACGCTTCTCATATTTTCAATTACGCTGTCGGGGACTTCTATTCCGTATTGATCCTCGATTGACATAACTATGTCGATTGCGTCGAGTGAGTCTGCTCCGAGGTCGGTTTGAAGATTTGAGGTCATCTCGATTGTTTCGGGGTCAATGTCCAGCTGCTCAGCCAAAATCTCTTTTACTTCGTCAAAAATCATATATATTAGCTCCTTAAAATTGTTGTTGTTATATCTTTATTTATGTGTTATTATCATATTAGTTAGTTTGGATGAATTTGTCAATAATTTTTATAAACTTTTTTATCAGAACGGAAAGAGGCGGAATAAAATGAAAATCAGAGATACAAAAAGATATATATATGCTCTTACGGGCTATCCGCTCGGTCATTCGATGAGTCCGTTTATTCATAAGGCTCTGTTTGAAATAAGCAAAATCGACGCTTCTTACGGTTTGGTTGAGACTCCGCCCGAGGATTTGGGCGACAGTTTCAAAAATACGCTCAGTGCCCTCAGGGGTTTTAATGTTACTATTCCTCATAAGACGGCTGTTATTAAGTATCTTGACGAACTGTCCCCGAGAGCGGAACTTTTCGGAGCGGTAAATACGGTTGATGTAAGAGAAGATAAAATCGTAGGATATAATACGGATTGTGCAGGATTTTTGTCCGCTTTGCAGTCTGCCGATATAGAACTCGGCGGAGATGTTCTTTTGCTCGGTTCGGGCGGCGTTGCGAGAATGATTGCTTTTGAATCGGTTCTTGCCGACGCAAATCTCACTATTGCCGTAAGGGAGTCGGGTGTTCCTAAGGCAGAGAAAATAAAAAAAGAGATTAAGCAGAAACTTTCAAAAGATTGCAAAATCATTCTTTTGGACGAGGCAGAGGGCACCTATGATTTAATTATCAACGGAACTCCCGTCGGTATGTTCCCGAATGTTGACGCCTGTCCTGTAAAAAAAGAAGTTATACAGTCCTCAAAAGCCGCATTTGACGTTATTTATAATCCCTATGAAACTGTATTCATTAAGTATGCAAAGCAGGCAGGAATCAAATACAGCGGCGGACTGAGTATGCTCGTTTGGCAGGCAGCCGTTGCTCAGGAGATTTGGAACGGAGTTAAATTTTCAAACGAGGACATAGATAAGGTAATAGATTTAACTCAAAAGGAACTTGAAAAGAATGAATAATATAGTGCTGTGCGGTTTTATGGGTAGCGGAAAAACCGTTGTCGGAAAAGAACTCGCAAAGATAATGGGTGTAAAATTTGTCGACACCGACGAGATGATTGAAAAAGAGCAGGGCGTTGCCGTTAAGGCTATTTTTGCCGCTCATGGTGAAGATTATTTCAGAGAACTTGAGTACGAAATGTGCAAGAAGGCGGCAAAAATGAACGGCGTTGTAATATCCACGGGCGGAGGCGCCATGACTTTTGAGCGTAATGTAAAGGCGATAAAGCAGGGCTCTAAGGTGGTTTTTCTTGATGCGGATTTTGATGTAATCTGCGCCAGAATAGGTAACTCCGGTAACAGGCCTCTCTTTAAGGACAGGGAAAAAGCGTATGAACTTTTTGTTTCTCGCAGAGATAAGTATCTTGCCGCCGCCGATTATGTTATTGACGGAAATATGAGCGCCAGAAAAACGGCTATGCAGATAGCCCAAATGTTTAAGTAACGGTTACAACTCGGTATTATAATGGTTACGATATTGTAACTCTTTCATTAAAATGTTGAAAAAAATATTATCTTGTGCTATAATGGCTCATATTTGCACGATAATATAATAATCGAGGTGCTTTTTGAATGAGTGATAACTCTACGAAAACCGTTCTTGATCACGATGTAAAGATATTCCAAAAATACAAGGATTTGTTGACGGAACTTACGAGAAAGAATGTTAAACTGAAATACCGTAACTCATGGTTGGGCGTATTTTGGAGCTTTTTGCAGCCGCTTCTTAATATGATAGTATTGTCTGTTGTATTCGGTGCACTGTTTGGCAGAACTAATAAGAATGTTATTTGTTTTCCGATATTCCTTTTTACCGGCAGACTTATTTTTGATTTCTTTTCCACCGCCACAAGGCAGGCGATGATTTCATTTAGAAGAAATGCCGCCATCATAAAAAAGGTATATGTTCCTAAGTATATGTATCCGCTCTCGTCGATACTTTCTACCTTTGTTACATTTGCAATATCTCTTTTATGTTATATATGCGTTTGGCTGTTCTTCAGAATTACAGGATTCGACGGAGGTTCAAACCTTACTATAACTTGGAGAATATTCCTTGTGTTCATTCCGATGCTTTATGTACTTGTATTCTCTACGGGCGTGGGTCTGATTTTAGCAGTACTTAATGTATTTTTCAGGGATATTGAATATATCTGGGATGTTCTTACAAAACTCTTGTTTTATATGGTGCCCGTTGTATATCCTCTTCAGAGAATTACCACGAAATGGATTGTTTTTATAATTAAGATTAATCCGCTGTATACGATGATAGAACTGTTTCGACAATGCGTTTTGTACGGCGATTTGGTTTCCGCTCCGGTGCTCAGTTGGAAGTTGTTGCTTTATGCCGCAGTTACTTCCATAGCCACTTTGGCAGTCGGAATTTGGATATTTAATAAATATTCCGATAAAATTGTTTATCATCTTTAATAAGAACAAAACCTGTCGACTGTTAAAAGTCGGCAGGTTTTTTACAATTCGTTTTCTTCTTCGTATTCCTTTGAAAAATCAGTATTTTGCACAGACGGAATAGGCACTCCCATCTCTGTTTTGCTGTCGGGCTGAACGGTAGGATTGTAAACGCTTGCACAGTATTTGTTTGTAAGTTTGGGGTTTAATCGGTATTTCTTTTTGTAGCTGTTTTTTATTTTATCGTTGTTTTTATCGGTTTGCATAATATCACTCCTTTTTGTTTATATTATGTGCAAATTATGAAAAATTATATTTTTATTTGATAATTTGCAAAAGAAGTGATAAACTGCTTTTATGAAAGGAAGTTATACTATGGAAAAGTTTATTAAAAATATCGAGCACGAAAAGGTACAGAAACTTACTGATTTGGTATCTGCCGAAAAGGGTCAGGTCGTAAGTAAAACATTGGCACAGAATAAGGCAGTTTCGATTACTGTTTTCGCTTTTTCAAAAGGTGAGGAAATCGCAACTCATGATTCGACAGGCGACGCTATGGTCAGCGTTCTTGAGGGTGTCGGCGAATTTACCGTCGGCGGAGTTAAGCATACGGTTAAGGCAGGGGAGTCCCTCGTTATGCCTGCTGCGGTACCGCACAGCGTTTATGCTCCCGAGAATTTTAAGTGGCTCTTAACCGTTGTCTTTCCGGATGGTTATGAGGCATAAAACTTTATAATTTATACAGAAAAGCGTCTGTGATTTGAAAGTCACAGACGTTTTTTCTTTATTTTGGTCTATTCTGTCTTACCCATAATGTCCATAATGTTTACGCTCTTGCCGTCCAGCGTTGCCGACATATGAAGATGGCTTTCGTCGCCGTTTTCGCACGGAACTTTGCCGAGAGTACCCACCTCGTTGCCTATATCAACGAAATCTCCCTTTTTAAGCCCTGTTGAGTTAAGACCGCAGTATTTTACCACAAGCGTGCCTCCGTGGTCAATTTCAACGCATAAGCCGTATTTGCCGTCGGTGTAAACATTCGTTACGAGTCCGTCGTTAATGCATTGTACCTTGTCACCCTCACTGCCTGCAAAGTCCACTGCAGTATGAGCCCTGTAATCGTTCATCGTTTTGTTATATACGAGCTCCTCGCTGTATCCTTTTACAACCGCTTCGGTGAGAGGATATTTGTAGTAACTTTTGTACGGCGTGTTGTTTTCGTTTTGCGGCATTGAGGTAGGAACCGTTGTTTGCTCAATCTCGCTGACACTCTGTGTCGTCGTTTCTTCGGTGGTCTCCTCGAGCGTCACGGCGTGCTGTACCTCAGTTGTTTCGACTATTGTTGTTGCTTCGTTCACGGCGTTGTTCTTTTCCTTATGAGAGGAGGAAAAATATACTATAAGACCCAGTGAAATAATGCAAAGACATATAACCGAAAACAGAGCCTTGATGTTTTTGTTTTCTTTGTTTTTGGAATTTGATGTAGACATATTAAACACCTCGATTAAAGTATTAACCGAGGTGTATTGAATTATTCATTTTCGCCTTTTGTTGACTCATCGAGAAGCATTAGCGTGTCTCTTACACAGCCGATTGTGTCGCCGCCGATTGTTTCAACGGAGATGAAGGTCTTTTTGCCTGAATTAAGTTTTGCTCTTCCACGCATTTTTTCGTTTAGAGCAATTAGATATTCGGGTTTTATGTCGTTTGTGAAAAATCTTACAGCCGAGCCGATTTGTCTTATTTCATAGATTCCGAGTTTTTGCGCAACATTTCTCAAAAGTGCAATTTCAACAAGTCCGTAAACAGGAGCCGGCGGAACACCGAAACGGTCCGTCAATTCGTCATAGACATCGTTTGCCTGTGAGTCACTCCTGATATTTGCAATCATTTTGTAAATATCGAGTCTCTGCGGAGTGGATGAAATGTAATCGTTCGGTATGCTTGCATCAACAGGTAAATCAATAAGACAGTCTTGCTCCTTTTCGTCAGGAACGCTTTCGCCCTTTTCTTCGCTTACCGCCTGCTCAAGCAGTTTTATATACATATCGTAGCCGACGCTTTCCATATGACCGTGCTGTTTGTTACCGAGCAGTGAGCCTGCACCTCTGATTTCCAAATCACGCATTGCAATCTTAAATCCTGCGCCGAACTCGGTGTACTCTCTGATTGCTTCAAGTCGCTTTTGCGCTATGTCGGTTAATTCCTTGCCGCCTGCAAAGGTGAAGTAAGCATACGCTCTCCTGCTGCTTCTGCCTACTCTGCCCCTGATTTGGTGCAACTGAGCAAGACCGAGTCTGTCTGCGTTTTCTATAATGAGCGTGTTTACATTCGGTACATCTATACCCGTTTCGATGATGGTTGTGCAGACTAAAATATCTATCTCTGCATTAAGCAGTTTTTGCCATACATCGGAGAGTTGTTCCTCCGTCATCTGTCCGTGAGCAACGCCGACCGTTGCATCGGGAATGGCTTTTTTTATCTGCATCGCCATATGGTCGATGGTGTTTATGTCGTTGTGCAGATAGTAGCACTGACCGCCTCTTGAAAGTTCTTTTTCCATTGCCTCGAGGAGAATGCCGAAATCGTATTCCATTACATATGTTTGTACGGGCTTTCTGTCGCCCGGCGCTTCCTCGAGCAGGCTCATATCTCTTATGCCGCTCATTGCCATATTAAGCGTTCTCGGTATAGGTGTTGCCGATAGAGTAAGAACATCCACTTTCGGAAAACGCTCCTTGATTTTTTCCTTTTGTGCCACGCCGAAACGTTGCTCCTCGTCTACTATCAGCAGACCCAAATCCTTAAATTTAATATCCGAACCGAAGATTCTGTGTGTTCCGACCAACAAGTCCACCTTGCCTAAGGCTAAGTCTTTGAGCACTTCTTTTTGCTTGGTGGGAGAGACAAAGCGGCTGAGCATTTCTATTCTTACCGGAAATGCCTCCATTCTGTTCTTTGCCGTTCTGAAATGTTGCATTGCAAGCACGGTGGTGGGCACAAGAATTGCACATTGCTTTCCGTCTCCTATGCACTTAAACGCCGCTCTGAGCGCAACTTCGGTTTTGCCGAAGCCGACATCGCCGCACAGCAGTCTGTCCATGGGTGCACTTCTTTGCATATCGCTTTTTATTTCGTCTATGGAGCGAAGTTGATCCTCTGTTTCGTCATATGCAAACCTGAGCTCAAAGTCTCTTTGCATATCTGTGTCTTCTGAGAAAGCAAAGCCTTTGGTGTTCATTCGCTTTGAGTACAGAGCAATAAGTTCTTTTGCCATATCCTGAAGCGAGGATTTAACCTTTGACTTGGCTTTAGTCCAGTCGCCACTGCCGAGCCTGCTTACCTTTACTCTGCTGTCGTCTCTCGGACCTATGTATTTTGATACCAGGTCGAGTTGGGTTACGGGAATATAAAGGGTATCTCCTTTTGCGTAACTTATCTTAATATAATCTTTTTTTACATTGTCGAGATTAAGTGCGTGAATGCCCTCAAATACGCCGATTCCGTGAATGTTGTGAACAATGTAGTCACCGACAGTCAATTCGTCGAGCGAATGGATAGCGTCCTTGGAACTGAAATGCTTGTGTTTTTTCTTTCCTTGATTAACCTTTCCGTAGGTGATAAGAGCAAATTTGCAGGCGCTGATTTGAAATCCCGCAGTAGCCGTTCCCGAAAGAACCGTTATCATACCGTGCTGAAATTCCTCGGGCGGATTTTCGAGAAACACGGCATTGTAGCCCTGCTCGCTTAAATCATACGCAAGAGCCTTTGCCGAGCGTGAAGTGCCTGCCATAATGCAGACGGCATAATTCGTTTTTATAAGAGGAAAAAGTTCGTTTTTGAGTTGGCTGAGCGTTCCGCTCCAAATGTTAAATGTCTGACACTTAAAAGTGGCAAGATGTCCTATCGGAGTGTCAAAACTGCCTCTCGGGAATGAGTCGAGATAAACAGCTTTTCTTTCTTCGTATTGGGTGCAAAGTTCTGTAAAATCAAGGTTAAACTTGTCTATGCCTTTACATATTATGCCATCCTCGAGAAGCCATTTAATGTCCTCGAGCATAAGTCTGTTTTGGTTCTCCGTGCGTTCCTTGCATCTACCGCTTTCCAGCACAAAAAGCAAATCGGACGGATAGTCAAACAGTCCGTTGCTCTCGTATGCAAGGGGAAGATATTTATCATTACACCTGAGTGACAAACCCTGCTTTAATCTGTCGGAGTCGGCATAAAGTTTTTCTCTCGCTTTAATCGCTTTGCCTTTGAGAGAGGATGCAAGAGCGTCAATTTTCTTTGCCTGCTCTTCCTTGCTCAAAAAGAGAACTTCTCCGGCAGGAATTATGTCTATGCTGTCCACCATATCGTTTCGTCTTTGAGTCGATATGTCAAATTTTGCGATTGAATCTACGGTGTCGCCCCATAATTCAATTCTTACGGGATCGTCCGCACCGGGCGGAAATATGTCGATAAGACCGCCTCTTATGCTGAACTGACTCGTTGAGTCAACTTGGTCAAAACGTGTGTAGCCGGCTCTTATCAGTTTATCTGTTATATTTTCAACATCTATTTCTTCACCTGCATGAATGGTAAAGGAATTTTCCGTCAGTTTTTCGGGAGGCATTGTCATTTGGCATGCTGCGGCAGTCGAAGCTACTATTACATCGTAGTCACCCTTTAGTATTTTTGACAGAACGCCGAGTCTTATGTGTTCAAATTCTCTGCTTATGCCCTCCACATCGAGAAATGTAAATTCTCTCCTTGGGTACATAAGTGCCTTACTGCCGAACGCATTTAAGTCCTCGCACGCCTTGATTGCCGTTGCTTCGTCGGGCACGAGAACTATTGCTTTTTTGTTCAATTTTTGGCACAGAGCGTGGACAATGTGTAATTTGTTTATATCGGCAAGTCCCGTTGCTCCGACACATTTTGACGCCTCGTTTACCGCATTCGAGAGAGCGATAAACTCTGCGTCCTTATCGAGTATTTTTGTAAAACAATTCATATTATTACTTCTTAGCTGTTATATTTATTCATGGCCTCGTCGATTTTTCCGTCTACTATCAATTTTGCCGCCTCAATGCTGTTTTTCAGCGCAGAGGAAAGCTGCTCGCTTTTTTCTTTCGGAAACTCGCTGAGCACCCATGAGGCAAGGTCGTATTCGGGATTCGGCTTTTTGTCTACTCCTATTTTTACCCTCGGGAAATCTTCGCCCCCGAGGCAGGAGATGATGCTCTTTATTCCGTTGTGACCGCCTGCGCTGCCCTTGCGCCTTATCCTTGTTTTTCCTATGTCGAGGCTTATGTCATCATATAATATTATGATATTTTCGTCGGGAATATTATAGTATTGCGCCGCTTGTAATATCGCTTCGCCGCTGAGATTCATCATAGTCTGTGGCTTCATTATAAGGCATCTTTTTCCCGCTATCATTTCGTCTGCAATCAGGGCGTGAAATTTTACCTTTTTTATTTCAAATCCTTCTTCTTCGGCGAGTAAATCCACTGCCTTAAAGCCGGCATTATGTCTTGTGTTTGCATATCTTGAGCCGGGATTTCCAAGTCCTGCTATGATATATTCTATTTTTCCTCTTTTTAGATTAAACATAGTTATTCCTCTTTTTCGCAGTCATTTGCAGCGACGGTGATTTTTACTTTTGCGGCTCTGCGCCCATCGGTTTCCGTAACCTCCAGGTGCAAATTTTCATAGTCGAAGTTGTCACCCGTTTCGGGTATTTTGTCTGTCTTTTCCATAACCCAGCCGTTTACCGTGGTGACATCGGTTTTTTTGTCCTCAATTTTGAAAAATTTGAATAAATCGTCGAGATTCATCATACCGTCCGCAACATAAGTGTCGTCGCCCGTTTTTTCTATATCGACTTCAACTTCGTCATGTTCGTCCCAAATTTCGCCTACAAGTTCTTCTATAATATCTTCCAGCGTAACTATGCCCTCGGTGCCGCCGAACTCGTCGATTACCACTGCAAGATGAGTTTTGTTTTTTTGGAATATGGTTAAAAGTTTGCTGATTTTTGTATCGGGGCTGACTGTTGGTACGGGCTTGATTATCGTTCTGAGCGACTTTAAGCCTCTGCTTCTTATCTCTTCAAAATCTCTGTGGTGTATGATTCCGACTATATTGTCTATGTCCTCTATATATACGGGCAGTCTGCTGTAGCCCGATTCCTTAAATACCTTTTCTATGTCGCTGAGCTTTGCGTATTTGCTTACCGCTTCTACATCAATTCTCGGAGTGAGAATGTCACCTGCGTACAGGTCATCAAATTCTATCGATGAACGGATAAGACGGCTTTCGTTGTCGTCAATTTCACCGCCCGTGTGTGCCTCGTCAACATAGGTTTTAAGTTCCTCCTCGGTTACTGTGCTTTCGCCTGCAAAGCCGAAGATTTTGTTAAGCAGCATCTTCCACCCCCTGAATAAAATATTCAAAGGATAAAAAATGAAAATAAATGCCTTTAGGACAGAGGAGATGGCAACGGCATAGGACTCGGCTACTTCTTTTGCAATAGTTTTCGGGGTGATTTCGCCGAAGATTAAAACAACGATTGTCATAACCACAGTGCTTACCGTTGCGCCCAAATCGCTGTTGTCGCCGAGTAACCCCGTAAAAAACAGGGTGGCGATTGAGGTTGAGGCAATGTTTACTATGTTGTTTCCTATGAGAATCGTAGAGAGCACCATATCGTAATTTTCGCTCAATTTCAGCGTTCTCTGTATTTTTTTGCTGTTCTTTTCATTTTCTCTCGCTTTCAGTCTTACTTTGTTCAGCGATGAAAAAGCCGTTTCCGCAGATGAAAAAAATGCGGACAGCAGTACCAGTATTACCATTACAACTAATAAGGGCGTGTTCATTTTATTTCCTTTCGATAAAAAATGGCTTAAAGGGCATATCGTTTTGATATGCCCTTGGTTGTGTTCTGTAAAGAATTACTCGGATTTTTCGAATTCCTCGAATTCTCTCTCCGAGTCGTCTTTTTCGTAATTATACATATTTTCGTCTTTAACATGCTTTGCAATGTATTCATCTCTGTCAAACAGTTCGTCTGCCTTAACCTTCCAAGCCTTAGCCGCTTTGATTGTTTTGTCAAACAATTCGTTTGCACTCTCGGGATGCTGCATTTCCGTAGAATATGCACCGGTTTCGGCAACCATCTTGCTGATGGCACCCGGATTGTCAAGTACAGGGCACGGACGAAGCATATTGTTAGAGAAAGGTTGGTTTCTCTTGTATGCCATAAAGAGCGGGCTTTGCAATGCTTCGAGTACAGAGCATTCCTTGATATTAACATTAGAGTAGTGAACGAATGCACAAGGCTCGCAGTCACCGTTTGAATTAATGTGGAAATAGTGTCTGCCGCCTGCGATACAACCCTGAACATATTCGCCGTCGTTCCAGAAATCAAGTGCAAATATCGACTTTGTTTTTCTCCACTCGTGCATTTTCTTATACATTAATGCTCTCTGCTCCGGAGAAACCATAAGGTCTGTTACCGCACCGTTTCCTGTCGGCATATATGTAAAGAACCAAGCGAATTTTACACCCTGCTCAATGAGCCAATCCATATATTCGTCAGATGCCAATACATCTGTATTCTTGCTTGTGTAGCAAAGTGAAGCACCGAACGGAACGCCTCTGTCTTTAAGTCTCTTCATAGCGGCGGTGCATCTCTTGAATGTACCCTCTCCACGACGGAAATCGTTTTCATCCTCGTAGCCTTCGATTGAGAAAGCAGGATAGAAGTTACCTACCTCACGGATTTCATCCGCAAAACTGTCGTCGATGAGCGTTCCGTTTGTAAAGCTGAGGAATGCACAATCGGGGTTTTCACGGCAGATTCGCATAAGGTCTGCTCTTCTCATAGTCGGCTCGCCGCCTGTGTAAAGGTACATATATGTGCCGAGTTCCTTGCCCTGTCTGATGATTCGAGATAAATCGTCATAGGACAGCGAACTTGTGTGACCGTATTCGGCAGCCCAACAGCCTTTACATTTAAGGTTGCAGGCAGCGGTCGGGTCCATAAGAATAGCCCACGGAACATTGCATCCGTATTTTTCGATTGCAGCCATACGCTTTGTATAGCTGTTGATGGCAACATTCATAAGCGGCGGAATGAGTTTGTTTACTACATTTTCGTCGGTGTTGCAGATGATGTCCTTTGCGAACTTCATCCAGTTATTATTTGGATCGTCCATAACCTTGTGCAGTCCTGTATAGGTTGAACGGTTTACTCTTTTTACGTCAGCTTTTTCCACAAGTTTCAGGATTCTCGGAGCATTTCTGTCGAAATCCTTTCTTGCGTATTTTACTGCGTGTTTAACGGCAAAGTTTATTGCCGACTCCTTAAAAGACATATTTCTACCTCTCTTGTATGCTGGCTGTATTTTATATTTATTCCTGTCAGCATTTATAAAATATAATACTAAATTAAAAATTTGTCAAGATAATTTCCTATTACAATTATTACGTATTGCCCAACCGTTAAAACCTGAGTTGAAACTTAAGTCTGTAAGTTTTGTCGCTCTTATTCTTGTATTTTTCATTGCAGTGAGCGCCCCAACTGTCATAACCGCCGACACCCTGCTGTCTTGCGATTATTCTTACTACGGTTTTATTGTATTCGGGCATATCCTTCTGGTGCCAAACATTTTCTACCTCTTTTGGCGTATAGTGTGAAACGTTGAGTTCGCAAACGGGTTCTGCCACAATACCGAATGATTTTTTGTCGCCGATAATTGTTGCGTATCTTACGCCGGTGCGGTTGCCGCATTCTTGGGGCTTAAGATAGTTTACCCACATATCGTTGATTTTTGAGGTGTAAAGCCCTATTTTGCACGCATTTGCACGGTCTATATAGTTCTCCTCGGGTCCGTTTCCGAGATATGTTACCGTTTCAAAATCTTTAGGCAATTCAAACAAAAGGCTGACCTCGGGGATTTCGGGGAGAGTATCATTCGGTTTGAATTCCATGTCGATTTCCATACCGTTAGACGTGATAGTGTAGACCACAACAGCCTTTGATGTCGGCTGGGTGCAAACCTCGGCACTGCTTACAACGACAACCTTTTTGCCGCTTTCGAGTATTTGGTAATTTTCTATTCTCCACTTTGTGTTGTTGAAAATGCCCGGCGTGTCGCCTGCGTCTCTCCAGCATCCCAAACGGCTGCCTGCTCTTGAACCTCTGTCATTATCGGTGAGAGCACGCCAGAAGTTGAGCCTCATCGGAGCACTCAGCATTTCTTCGCCGTTTGCCTTAATTGAGTAAAGTTGGTTTCTCTCTCTTTTTTCAAATCTGATGTTCAAATCATCGGCAATGATTCTGAGCGAGCCGTAGGTGTCGTCTACCAAAAGCTCTTCGCCGCTTTCAAGTTCATCGTATGTGCTGACAAATTCGTTTATTACAAATTGTTCCTCAGCAACGATGTGTCCCGCCTTGCAGTAAGGGGTGTCATTCTTTTCTCTCAGTTCAAGATTCAGGTAATATTCCGTTGACGATGCCTTTGTGAGTTCGAGGTTTACCGTGGTTTTTTCAAACGGCTCAAGGTCAATATGAACTATGCCGTCTGCAAAAATGCCCTTGTCACTCGACTGTGACCAGTATAAATCGTAGTGGTTGAGATTTGTAAAGAGGAATTTGTTTTTAATCTCAATTATTCCTCTTTCTGCATCAATGGCATTGAAGTCAACATTTTGGTAAAGTTTCTTTATTTCGCAAAGTTTCGGGGTAACCGTTCTGTCGCCGAAAAGAAGTCCGTTTCCGCAGAAATGACCGTCGTGGGGGTTTTCGCCGAAGTCTCCGCCGTATGCAAGATACTCTTTGCCGTTTTCGTCTGTTGTCAAAATGCTCTGGTCAACCCAGTCCCAAACAAAGCCGCCCTGAAGACACGGGTACTTGTCCCACAGTCTTGTGTATTCGTCTGTCGAGCCGCAGGAGTTGCCCATAGCGTGGGTATATTCGCATAGAATGTACGGTCTGCCGTCTCTGCCTGTGAGAGCATATTCCTCACATTCCCACGGTTTTGCGTACATTTTGCTTTGAACATCCGAAAGACTTGCCTCATCGGGCGCTCTGTCGCATTCAAAGTGCACGAATCTTGACTTATCGTTTTCTTTAAGCCACTTATACATTTTCTTGGGAGTTTCACCGCCGAGCGATTCGTTTCCAAGGCTCCAGCAAACAACGCAGGAATAGTTTTTGTCACGTTGATAAAGAGCTTTTATTCTCTCCATGCACGCCTTTTCCCATTCGGGGCGTGAGCCCGGAAGTTGAGGACATCCGATGATGGTGGACCAGCCCGTGCCGTGAGTTTCCATATTGTTTTCGTCTATTACATAGAGTCCGTACTCATCGCAAAGTTCGTACCAGCGTGGAGTGTTCGGGTAGTGAGAGGTACGAACGGCATTGATGTTGTTCTTTTTCATCAATTCGATATCCGTTCTCATAACCTCTTCGGTTATATATCTTCCTGTATGGCAGTCGAATTCGTGTCTGTTTGTGCCTTTGAATACCACTCTTCTGCCGTTTATTTTGATTATTCCGTCTTTTATTTCTACCGCTCTGAAACCGATTTTTTGCGAAATATATTCGATAGGCAGGGAATTGTTTTTCAGTGTGAGAATAACGGTGTAAAGGTGTGGCTCTTCTGCACTCCAAGGCTTAATGTTTGTTACGATGGCTTTCATCGGAGTTATATGGTCCTCGTTTGCATATTGGCTGTCGAGTGCAACCATATCGCCGTTTTCGTCAATGACGCTCATATCGAGGCTGAGTCCCTCGTATGCGCCGTTTGTTTTGACGGTGACGTTAATGTATCCGTCGTGCAGTTGTGAATCGGGTTCTGCGTGAATTTCAAAATCACGGATATATTCTCTCTCCGTTGTGTAAATATAAACATCACGGAAAATTCCGCCGAGTCTCCACATGTCCTGGCACTCGAGCCAACTGCCCGTGCACCAGCGGTATACTTCGACTCCGATTACATTTGAACCCTCTTTGAGGTAACGGCTTATGTCGAACTCCGCTCTGTTAAAGGTGGACTCGCTGTAACCTATTCTCTCGCCGTTAATGTAGAGATAAAATGCAGATTCAACGCCCTCAAAGCAGAGAACAACTCTCTTTGAAAGCGTAGCCTCGTTAATCTTGATTTTTTTGATGTAGCAACCTACGGGATTGTGCTTTACCGGTGCATTTGGCGGGGTGATGTCCTCGCTGCCCTCCCACGGATAGCGAACATTGCAGTATTGCGGCTGGTCATAGCCTTGCATCTGCCACGAGCACGGTACGGTTACCGTGTCCCAGTTATGCGTGTCATAGTTCGGGTCGGCAAAATCCGTCGGTCTGTATGCGTAATTTTTGTAAAGTTTGAACTTCCACTTTCCGTTTAACAACTTGCACTTTGATGAGGCGTATCTGTCTGCTTTTTTTGCTTCTTCAAAATCCTCGTACGGCATAAGAGTTGCGTGCTGCGGAAGTTTGTTTACCGCAACGATTTCGGGGTTTGATTGCCATTCCGTGTAGCCGTCTGTAAAGTTTCTTTCCATATATTGTTCTCCGTCTTGGTTTGTTTTAGGATAAATTAAATTCTGTGAATTTTGCCCTCTTGGTATCCCTCTCGTTTAACGCATACCTTTATCGAGCGAAGCATAATTTTTATATCTAATCCGATGCTCCAGTTGTCGCAGTATTCTTTATCGTATTTCATTTTTTTGAGCAGTGAAATGTCGTCTCGTCCGTTGACCTGTGCCCAGCCGGTAAGTCCGGGACGAAATCTGTAAACACCGTTTTCAAGTCTGAGTCTGTGTGCTCTGAGTTCGCTTGAAATAAGCGGCCTCGGACCCACAAAACTCATATCTCCTTTTAGTATATTCCACAGTTGCGGAAGTTCGTCTATGCTTGTCTTGCGCATAAATGCGCCGAATTTTGTTATATATTGCTCGGGGTTTTCGAGATCACCCGTGGCACAATTCGGGGCATTGTTTTTCATGGTTTGAAATTTATAAATCTTAAACGGTTTTCCTCTTCTTCCACGGCGCTCGTGACTGAAAAATATTTTGCAGTCGGGCGTAAAAAAGTTGATTGTGATTATGATGAGAAAAAGCGGTGACAGCAGTATCAGCGAAAAAAAAGATACCACTATGTCAAAAAGTCGCTTCCATTTTGTTGCTCCGAAATAGGTATGCAGAAAGTTTTTCATATATCCGTTCTCACAGCCGTAATTTTACGGTGCGGCTCTTTCATCTTTTTTGCTCAGGTAAATACCTGCGTTTATCTTTATGGCATAATAACCCAATATATAGTCTACTAACTAAAAGATTATAGCATATCGTGTAAAAAAATGCAATCTTTATTATTTTACGAAAAATTCATTTTTGTGCTATACATTTTGGGTGCGGTGTGTTAAAATGAATTTTGAGGTGATTGATTATGAAGAAAATACTTAACAATGTGTTGTGTGCGGTGCTTGCCGCAGCGATGATTTTTTCTTTTTCGTCTTGCTCAAAAGCCAACAGTATGACGGAAGAAAATATTAAAAACACGGTTGCAACGGTGGAAACCGCGCTTAAAGAATTTGATACCGATACGCTTAACAAATATGTTTCGTCCACAACGTTGGATTATATTATCAAGTTTTCATCGTCACACGAGCAGTTTGCTCAACTCGGTAAGGCAATATTCGCCAACTTAGAAATGGAAGTTAAAAGCGTGGATTTGCAAAATCAAACGGTTACCATAACCGTATCAAACAGCAAACTTACGGAGATAGCAACCATATTCACCGAGGGCTTGAAAGCCAAATACAGCAATACGGAACTTCTCAGGAAACTCAATGACGATTCGTTTTTAACCCAATCGCTTAATGTACTTCTCGAGGGTATAAATAATACAAGTATCAGCACCGAGGCAGACATCACCGTTAAGGTACAAAAAGGAAAGAAAAATCTGGTTCTTGCTCTTGACGAAACCGCAGAGGATGCCGTTTCGGGCGGAGCACTCGGAGCGATAAAGAAAATCTATTCGTAAAATTTAAGGCGTGCCCGAAATTTGCTATTATATATTTATTATATAATTGACAACGGCACGCTTTTATGTTATTATGCTAAAGTATGTGAATGAAAATTCAAAAATTCCTATTTTGAGGTGAAATGAATGGCAAACAAATTCGTAACGGCTATTTTCGGAGATTATTCAAAAAAAGAGGTAAAGAAACTCCGCAAAACAGTCGACAAAATTCTTGACCTTGAGTCCAAGTATGAGGATATGGACGATAAGGAACTCGCAGCTCAGACTCCTATCCTTAAGGAAAGACTTGCAAACGGAGAAACTCTTGATGACATTCTTCCCGATGCTTTTGCCGTATGCCGTGAGGCAAGCTGGCGTGTACTCGGAATGAAACACTTTGAGGTACAGCTTATCGGCGGTATCGTTCTTCATCAGGGCAGAATTGCCGAGATGAAGACAGGTGAGGGTAAAACTCTCGTTGCTACTCTCCCTGCTTATCTTAATGCACTTACCGGTGAGGGTGTGCATATTGTCACCGTAAACGATTATCTTGCAAAGCGTGACTCCGAGTGGATGGGCAAGATTTACCGTTTCCTCGGTTTGAGCGTCGGACTTATCGTTCACGAAAAGAGCGATGCAGAGCGTCAGGAAGCATATAACTCGGATATTACTTACGGAACAAATAACGAGATGGGCTTTGACTATCTTCGTGATAATATGGTTCAGTACAAAGAGCGTAAGGTTCAAAGAGGCCACGCATTTGCTATCGTCGATGAGGTTGACTCTATTCTTATCGATGAGGCTCGTACTCCTCTTATTATCAGCGGTAAGGGCGACCAGTCAACAGACCTCTACCGTCAGGCAGATGCCTTTGCAAAAACTCTTGTCATGACCAAGGTTGCCAAGACCGATGACAAGCAGGATACAGAGGAAACTTATGACGGCGACTATGTAGTTGACGAAAAGGCAAAGACCGCAACACTCCTCAAGAGCGGTGTTGAAAAGGCTGAGAAGTTCTTTAAGGTAGAAAACCTTATGGATATAGATAATACAACTCTCCGCCATCATATCGACCAGGCTATCAAGGCTCATGGCGTTATGACCAGAGATGTTGACTATGTTGTTAAAGACGGTCAGGTTAAAATCGTTGACGAGTTCACCGGCCGTATTATGGAGGGTCGTAGATATAACGAAGGTCTCCATCAGGCACTCGAGGCTAAAGAGGGCGTAAAGGTAGAGCACGAAAGCAAGACTCTCGCTACCATCACATTCCAAAACTACTTCCGTCTTTATAAGAAACTTTCCGGTATGACCGGTACTGCCGCTACCGAGGCTAACGAATTTGACGAAATCTATAAGCTTGATGTAGTTGAAATTCCTACAAACAAGCCGCTTATCCGTGTAGACAAGCCGGATGTTATCTTCCAGACTGAAACCGGAAAATATCATAATGTTATTAAGCAGATTAAGGAGTGCCACGAAAAGGGACAGCCTGTTCTTGTAGGTACTATCAGCATCGAGAAGTCGGAGCATTTGTCACACCTCTTAAATAAAGAGGGAATCGAGCATAAGGTTCTTAACGCAAAGAACCACGAAAAGGAAGCAGAGATTGTTGCTCAGGCAGGTAAGTTCGGCGCAGTTACCATCGCTACAAATATGGCAGGCCGTGGTACCGATATTATGCTCGGCGGCAACGCAGAATTTCTCGCAAAGGCTCAGATGAAGAAGATGAAGTTCACAAATGAGCAGATTGCAGAGGCTACAGGTTTCGGCGATACCGACGATGAGGAAATCCTCAAGGCTCGTAAGACATTTATCGACCTTGAGGCTAAGTTCAAGGAAGAAATTAAGGATGAGGCTGAAAAGGTTAGAGAAGCAGGCGGTTTGTTTATTCTCGGCACAGAACGCCACGATGCACGCCGTATCGACAATCAGCTCAGAGGCCGTTCCGGTCGTCAGGGTGACCCGGGTGCAAGCCAGTTCTTCCTTTCTCTTGAAGATGACTTGATGCGTCTCTTCGGCGGCGATAAGATGCAGAAGATGATGAGCAGACTCACAGTTGATGAGGATATGCCTATCGAGTCAAAACTTATTTCAAAGACTATTGAATCTTCCCAGCAAAAGGTTGAGGGCAAGAACTTTGCTATTCGTAAGAACACTTTGCAGTATGACGATGTTATGAACCGTCAGAGAGAACTCATCTACAAGCAGCGTGATCAGGTTCTTGACGGACTTGACCTTACCGAGACTATCGGCAAGATGCTCGATACAAATATTGAAGAAACAGTTTCAAATTACTTTAACGGCGAAACAAAGGACGATTGGAATATCGACGGTCTTCGTGAGAAGTATAAGAGCTGGCTCATTGCAGATGACGACGATTTTAAGGATAAGGAAAATCTTACCGTTGCGGACACAATCGAACTTCTCCAGTCAAGAGGTCATAAGAGACTCGAGGAGAAAGCTAAGGTTCTCGGTGACGACTTCTTCCAGGAATTTGAGAGAATGGTTCTCCTCAGAAATGTTGATACCCACTGGATGGATCACATCGACGCTATGGAGGATTTGAAGAAGGGTATTCATCTTCGTTCCTATGCTCAGCGTGACCCGGTTGTTGCATTCCGTGTTGAGTCATATGATATGTTTGACGAAATGACAAGAGAAATCAGAGAAGATACAGCAAAGATGATGCTCACTCTTATGCCTGTTCATAAGTCGGATGTTCAGCGTAAGGCTGTGGCTCACGTTACATCAACTTCCGATGATAAGAACGAGAATGTTAAAGCAGTAACCGTTCGTAAGGAAAAGAAGATAGGTCCTAATGACCCATGTCCGTGCGGAAGCGGTCTTAAGTATAAGAAGTGCTGCGGATCACCCGCTAAACTTGCCGCCGAGGCTCTTAAGGCTGAGGAAGAGCATAAGCAGGAAAAGAAGCGCATCAGACCTAAAAAGTAAAATTGAATAATTTGAAAGCCGTGAACAATCAGGTTCACGGCTTTTTGTTTTATGTATTATATAATGTTTTTAATAATTAATTATTATCTTTTAATTCGGCAAATTTTTGTGCCATTGTGGGATTATTCTTTGTCAACTTTTTTATGCTCAATTCCTCTGCCTTGTTGTTTGCGAGGCGGAGATTGTTTTCGCTGGAGAGAAGATTCTCCTTTGTTTTTTGCAAGTGTTGAATTGTCTTGTCTATTTCCTCTACGGCGGTCTTGAACTTTCTGCTCGCTATATCGTAATTGCGTGCGAACTTTTCCTTAAAATCGTTCATGTCGTCCTCAAAGTGGGAAATGTCAATGTTTTGCTCACATATATCCATAAGCTGCCTTTTGTAGTCAACAGAGTTGAGTGCCGCATTACGCAGGAGTGTAATTATCGGAATGAAAAACTGCGGACGAATGACATACATTTTTTCGTATTTGTGTGAAACATCAACTATGCCGCTGTTATAAAGTTCGTTGTCGCTTTCAAGCAGAGATACGAGAACGGCATATTCGCAACTTTTTTCTTTTCTGTCTTTGTCAAGTTCTTTGAAAAAGTCCTCGTTTTTGTGCTTTGCTGCGGTCGTGTCCATCTCGTTTTTCATCTCAAACATAATGGAAATGAATTCAACACCGTCGTCTGTTTTGTCACGGAAAATGTAGTCTCCCTTTGAACCGGTGCGTGCATCGTTATCCTTTTCAAAATATGCGTTTTGAAAGCCTGTCGCACGAAGTTTGTTAAACTCGATTTCGCAGTGCTGTTCCAGCGTTTCGCCCACCATCTTTGTGGACATTCTCGTCTTTAAGTCCTTGTAGAACTCTATGGCTTCGTCCTTTGCCTTGAGCATTGCGTTGTATTCCGCTTTAAGCGTGCTCTCTTTTAGAACAATATCCTTTTTCGCCGACTCTACATTGCCTTTTAATTCAATGATTTCAGCGTTCTTTTCGGCAATTTCTCTGTCCTTTTTCGATACGGCGCTGTTTATTTCAAGTTGCTTATCCTTTTGTGCTGAGTCGATAATCGCCTGAAGCCTTGCAATCTCTTGTTTTAATTCAAAAATGCTTTTTTCGTTTTCTTCTCTCAGTTGAGTTTTTGCTAAAGCGAGAGCCGAGTCTTTTTCACTTTTGAACATTTTTTCTCTTTCGGCAATTTCCGACTGAAATTCGCTGTCACGAATTTGCTTAACTATGCTTGCGTAGGCGTTTTCGTCAATCGTGAATACTTCGCCGCAATTTGGACATTTGATTTCGTTCATTCTCATTCCTCGTTTTCTTTTACTGATTAAGCGTCAGTCTGTCTGTGGCATTTTTTATTCCGCAGGCAACTGAATTTGGGTTATACATGGTTTTGTCACAGCCGACTCTGAATACAATTACGCCTTTCGTACCGCTGAGCAGAGCGTATGCCGCAATGTCTGTGTTACGTATATTATATAACAGTTCGGAATATTATTCAATTAAATAAAAGCCGAATTAATTTGTAATTATTTGTATATATTACATAGTTTTTTATTGAAAAAATATTATGTATTTGGTATAATTAATATATATTTTATCTTTACGGAGAACTGTTATGGCTAATGTGATGGATTATATTAAGAAATACGGAGACATTTCTTTTTGCGATATGCCTTTCGGTGAGGCTGATAATGTGGCACTTTGCGGCATGTATTATATGCCGTTTGATAAGGTTGTGAGCGACAGTTTCGAGGATGAGCCCGTTGATTATAAAACCGCAAGCGATGAGATTTTTGAACTTAGGGGAAGAAAGCATACGCCTGTCGGTTTGGTTCTTCTAAAAAATATCAGCGAGCAGATGGTATTGATGTCAAAGTATAAACGCTTTCAGGAGATGAAAGTGGTTGCGGCTGTCAGAGTTTATGAAAAAGCACCTGCGGTTCAGTTCGAGGCCGCCACATTTCTTTTGCCCGACGGAAAAATCGTTGTCCTTTTTAAGGGCACCGATGATACTCTTACCGGCTGGAAAGAGGATTTTGATATTCTCACAAAAAAGGGAATACCCTCTAACAGACTTTCTATCGAATATCTGGAAAAAGCGGCAAAAAAATTTGACGGCAATATAATCGTCTGCGGCCATTCAAAAGGCGGATTTATCGCACAGTATGCCGCTCTCTATTCGAGCAAAGAGGTGCGTGACAGAATAGAGGTAGTTTATAATGACGACGGCCCCGGCTTTTGGGATTATTCTTATCTTGAGAGCGAGACCTATGCCGAAATGTTGCCTAAGTATCGCCATTTTGTCCCGCAGTCCTCGTTTATAGGTATGATGCTCGCTCACGATAATGATTACGAGATAATTAAAAGTAATCAGATTTTGGGACCCTTGCAACATGACTTGAATTCGTGGCAGTTCAGCGGCAAAAAACTCGTGCGTGCCGAAGAACTTACCGATATGGGTAAGATGAATGACGGTGTTTTGCGTGACTTGGTAGGCGGATTGGATGACGAGAGCGAAAAGGTGCTTGATACCGTGCTGGATAAGGTACTTTCGGGCGTTAACCAAACCGGTCTTTTGGATGTGAAAAAGAATTTTGTACCTGCACTAAAGGGCGGGGTTGAGGCTTGGCGTTCGCTTGACCGTGATACGCAGAAAAAGTTTCTTAAAATCTTTTCAGATACGCCTGAAATTGTTTTTAGAAACAGTAACAGAATACGCAAAGAACGTACCGAAAAAACATATGAAAAAGCAGTTTCCGTTTTTAAATACCTGAATGTTTTGTTCTGAAAAATAAACCTCGTTTGATGTGTTAATGGTGAGTACAATTTTTTCGGACATTAAAAGCAAATTTGCATATAAGAACCGCATTTGATATGAACTGCCCCAGATTGTGCAGACAGTACAAAAAGAACCTACTTGAAGTAGAAAATTAAATTTTAAGCGACAAACTGATTTCGTTTTTCAAACGGAGTCAGTTTTGTTTTAGTTTGAATACGGTAATTGTTGTAGAAGTTGATGTATTCGGATATGATGAGGCGAGCCTCATCATATCCGAAAGTTTAACTCTGTGGATACACTCCGTTTTGAGAATTGAAAAGAAATTTTCGGCTAAAGCATTATCATACGGATTACCACGTCTTGACATGGACGGCGTTATGCCGTATGATTGTGTTAGATTGAAGTATGCTTGCGATGTGTATTGAAATCCTTGGTCACTGTGGAGTTTGCACCTCCGCAGTGATTTTTTTCTTTCCTCTTTGCAGCTTTAATCGTATCAAGTACCAATTTAACGCTCTGTTCTTTATCCATTTTGTACGCAACGATGCTGTTGTCATACAAATCTCTGATGATGGATAAGTAAAGAAAGCCTTGAGCAGTTTTAATGTAGGATATATCTGTTACCCATTTTTGGTTTGGTCTTTCGGCATTAAATTCACTGTTCAAAAGATTTGGATATCTGTGTAGGTGCTGACTGCAATAATGAAATTTCTTTCTGCGTACAACTGACAACAAATTATACTTTTGCATAACTCTTAGTACAGTTTTCGGATTACGGTATATCCCTTGTCTTTCAAGCCATATATGAACTCTGCGATAGCCGTATGTTCTGTGGCTCTCATTTTGACATTCTCTTATCTTTTCGGCTAACGATAAATCTCTGTCCGGTATATCCATGCGTTTCAAGAACGCATAATATCCGCTTCTTGATACTTCAAAGAATTTGCACATTGCGTTTATGCTGTACTTGTCCTTATGCTTAAAGATGACTTGATATTTAACCGACGGCCTCACTTCCTTTCTGTGAGTGAGAGAAAATCCCGCATTAACTCGTTTTCCATTTCCAATTGCTTGATATATCTGTCTTTGCTTGCAAGTTCATACTGCAATTGTGATAACTTGCTTAACTGCTGTACACTCGGCGGTAATTTACTACCGTCTTTTCGTGGTCTGCCTTTTGGCTTTATTTCTATTCCTGCTGCAAGTTTCTTTTGATTTCTGCTGTATCTTGTTTTGAAATCCTTTATTTCTTTGTATTCAAAGCCAAATTTCTCTCCGGTTTCTCGCAATGTATGTCCTTGCTCTATATATTCAATCAGCTCTTTCTCATAGTCTTTTATATGTCTGTATTTCCGTGGCATAACAAAACCTCCTATGGTAGTTTCTTTAATTCTACCATAGGAGGCTGTTTTTTTCTATTGTCCATTTTTTACGGACTTGTTCAACATCAAGTCCGATAGCTCTTTTGTTATTTTTTATCCTCTAATATTTTTATCATTTGTTCAACAACCGCTAATTCATCAGATGATAAATTTGAAACATCAATCGTGTGCTTGTGCTCAATTCCGAGAAGATAATCGGTGGTTACATGAAATATTCCTGAAAGCTTAATCAAAATTTCTGGTGACGGTGAGCGATCTTGCAATTCATAATATGAAACAACTGATTTAGTAACGCCGATTTTATCCGCAAGCTCTTTTTGCGTCATTTTATATTTTAATCTCAATTTCTTTAGGTTACTGCCAAAATCAACCATTATGTTACCTCCGCTTCAAATATAGTTTACCGAATAATTGTATTGTGCTGGTTGATTATAAGTATCAAAATAGTTGACTTTACGGATTGTATATGTTATCATGAATTTATTGAGGTGCACTTAAAAATATAAAAACACTTGTAATTTAGAAACGCAAGTGTGATTTTTGAATGAAAAGGGGATTTTATTATGGCATTAATAAGATGCTACGAGTGCTCGGCAGAAATATCAGATAAGGCAAAGTTTTGCCCCAAATGCGGTGCTCCTGCCAAATTGCATAAATGGAGATGCTCGAAATGCGGAAACATGATAAGCGAAGAACCGTGTTGCTATTGTGCCGACAAGAAAGTAATAGCTAATACAACCTCGGTGCAACAGTCAAAAAACAGCCCACAAACAACTAAACAAAAAATCATTAAAAGTAAAATTATAGGTTTACTTTCCTTTCTTATTATTCTTGCAATTATTCCTATAATAATTTTTACTTCCAATTCGCGAAACAACACCAATAGCATTAACATTCCCGACCCAAATCGAACTGAGGAGAGTTGTAGCTTATATGGTACTACAAAAGTATATGGCACTGCCCATCAAATGAGTGTGCATTGTATTCACGACAGTGACGGTTGGTATAATCCCGTCTTTGGACACCATCATCATAAATAATTTGGTGTTCCTGAAATTCTTTTACGAATGTTAAATTCAAGTCATGAAACAAACCGAAAAATTATTTTAATTATTAAAGGAGTATAAAAATATGAAAAAGATTATAAAGACTGTAACGATAATTATGATAATCAGTATTCTGTTTTGCTTTGTCGGTTGTGAGAAAAGTGAATTTTTATTTGGAAATAAAGAAGATGAGTACAAAACTGCTATGTCCGAACATATGCAAAACGAACATAAGTCTACAATAACATCTTATACAAGCTTTAATTTTTATGATGACGGCGGTGCATATGCAGATGTGCAAGTAACAGCACATCTTGCGGGTGGTGATGGAACCATTGGCATGAGAAATGAATTGTCTGTTGATGAAGATTGCAATATTTCTTCCTGCGATTGGTGCGAATTAGGCTTTTAATAATGCGAGGTGTTAATAATATGAAAAAAACAATAACCTTAACATTCTTATGTATAATTTTGCTCTTTTCCGGCTGTGCAAATAATATGACAAACAAATACAACGATAAATTACTCAGTGATACCGAATATGTTAAATTACATATTCTTGGAGTTTGGAGTTCTTCTGACGGAGAAATTGTAGAATTTTATTCTAACGGTATTGTTGTTAATTATACGCCCGTTAAAGAACAGGATATAGCTAATATAATGGATGACGTAATGTCGGACGGCGGATCATATTCTGTAGAATCAGAACTTAAAAGTATCGGATACAGCGGTTATACAATACCGGAACCCGATTCATATACTGATGAGGAATTACAAAGCTATACCAATTATGCACAAAACAGTCAAAATATCGGAATTACTTTGAAATACAACTTTTGGGGAGTAATTGAAGATAAATACATTTTACATGAATTTCAAAACGAGGATACTCTTATCATAGGCGGAAAAACAACCTTAACAAGAATAGGAGAAACAGACCCGATTAATAATGAAATAAGCGGATTATACATTAATGAAGAAGATAACAACTTAGGTATACGAATTATCAACCAATCAAACGAAAAACAAAATTATTTTGATTGGGTAGATATAGATAAAAATTTGGAACTGTACGGAAAATGTGAAGTAAACGGGGACCAAATTATTTTGAAAGATGACAGCGACAGCGATTTTGCATTTCAACACAATGAGAAGAAACTCGTAGAAATAGGCTCGGATAAATTGCAAGGCAACAATTTAACATATAAAAAAATCAGCAACTTAAAATATTTAACATCATCAACTGATTCAAATTAAAAATATAAGTTTAATAAAATTGCAGGTACACATTTAGTGGTATGCCAAAGCGCCAAAAGCAATAAGGCTTGAACAAAGAGAAAGCCCGCGCCTTGAGACGCAGGTTAGTATCACTGGCTTATAGCCCTTGTGCAAACCACCCGTTTGACGGGTGGTTATGTTTGATTTCTGTCAGATTGTTTTGCTTAACAGCTTAGCGTGTAGGTATCGCCGTCAACAGTGAGGGTGAGTTGTGTTTCTTCGAGCATGGCGTGCATAATTTCATGCCTGATTTTATAGTAAAGAGCGTCGTCTGCACCGAGTGAGGAGTAATACTTTTCGTGTATATCGGCAGTCGGTTTCCATGTGATTGAATTCACATCGCTGCGGACAACGGCGTTTATTCTGTCGCATGGCATACCATTTATAAAGAAATCTTCAAATGCTTTATATGCGCTCTCGGGCGTTGCATTGGGGTTGATTTTGTTTTCTTCGCCGAACTTATGGGCACAACTTAAAATTTCCTTTTCCTTGCCTTTTCCGTTTATGATTATGAGCCGTGCGAATCTCTCCTCGGAATCGTTAATCATATTTTGCAGGGACGCATGAATATTGTCCTCGTCAATGATTTCTTCGAGCGGCGGACATTTTTTTGTGAGGTCTTGCCCCGAGCCTATATATTCGCTCACGGCAGAGGTCAACTCCTCTTGCCGCTTTATTTTTTCATACAACCAAAAATGAATAGGTCCTAAAAACAAACTCATCTTTTATCGCCCTCAAAGAATGCCATATCTTGGCACAGTTCAACCGTTCCCAGATATTCGCCTTTGCCGTCTCTCACCGGCAGATAGGTGACGCACATTTTAGTTCCGTTCTTGTTGCTGTAAACCTGCACTTTGTCCTTTTTGCCCGATTTGAAATCGGCGATTATCGCTTTAACCATTGCTTCGATTTTCGGCGGATGGCAGGAGTAAACACTTCTGCCGAGCGACATCATCGGTCGCTTAAAGAGTTTTTTGCCCTCGTTAAAATACTTGTTTTTGTCATTAATGTCAACAAAGGTAATCTCCATGGGCAGAGTGTTCAAAAGCCACCTTAATTCATTGAGCGACAATTCGCCCGTAGGCAGAATTGTTTTTTCATCGTATGTTATTTCGGTCGGCTTTTCGCTTGGCGCTTCGTCCCAAATTTCGCTTTTTATGCCGAATGCGTCATCATAGCATTTTTCGTCTCTGTAAATTGCATACCAATCATCATCGCTGAAATTAACGGCACAGATGGGATAGAGAATGTTATTCTCCTTGTTTGCCATATTTTCTATTTTAGTCAGCACGGCAAGAAGTTTTTCATCTGTATCGGCTTTTTTAATCTCGGTTCTGATTACATCGTCCTCTGTCCACATAACAGAGTTCGGACCCTCAATATCATATTTGCTTTTGAGCAGGGGATAGATTATGTCGCCCTTTTCTGCATAGTGAATTGAAATGTCGCCGAGCGCTTTGAGCTTATTGCCACAGTCGCCGCCGCTAGAAATAAGGTCTCTTATCTCAGCCGTCAGTTGTAATATCTTGTCGTTTTCTCTTTTGTAGGTTTGGAGCGGGTGACCCTTTGTTTGCATCATTTTTTGAGTCAGCATATTTTTGTCGGAATAGTCTGCTCTTATCATCTCGGAGTGCTTTTTTACCGCCTCGTCGACTTCGCCTATATCGTTTGAAAATCTGTCTTTATACATATTTTTCCTTTCAAATATTTTTCGCTTTTAGATATTATACCACCGTTTCAGCCTAAGTCCAACGTTTTTATTATTTCTTTGAGCATATCTGCGGAACTTTTGATTGCCTGTCTTTCTTCTTCATTCAGAGAAATTTCAACGCTTCTTTCCGCTCCGTGCTTGCCCACTATCATAGGCATACTCAGTGCAACATTTTCTATTCCGTTTTTTCCGCTTTGCAGACAGGAAATGGGAAGTATGCTCTTTTGGTCAAGAATTATTGCTTCGCATATTCTCCTTACCGACATCGCTATTCCGTAGTAGGTTGCGCCTTTTTTCTTTATTATTTCATATGCGCTCAGTTTTACATCTTCTGCGATTTCTTTCATAGCCTCATCGTGGTTGTTCGTTTTGCAGGCAGAAGCACAAAATTTTTTTAGTTCTATTCCCGATACATTCGCACTGCTGAATGCGGCTATTTCACTGTCGCCGTGCTCGCCCAAAATAAATGCGTGAACGCTCCTTGCGTCAACGCCCAAATGCTCGCCCAGCAGGTATTTGAGCCTTGCCGTATCAAGCACAGTACCTGAACCGAACACCTGATTTGACGGCAGACCGCTCAATCTCAGCGCCGTGTATGTCATTATGTCCACGGGGTTTGATACAATCAGCAAAATGCCCTTGTAATTTCTTTTTGAAATTTCGGGAATAATAGATTTGAATATTTCAACATTTTTGTGCACAAGTTCGAGTCTGCTCTCACCCGGCTTTTGCCCCGCACCCGCCGTAATCGCTATTATGCCTGCGTCTGTTATGTCGTCATATGTTCCCGAATATATCTGCATCGGCTTTGAAAACGGCAGACCGTGGCTTATGTCGAGTGCTTCTCCCTCGGCTCTTTCCTCGTTTGAATCAATCAATACCATCTCGCTGAACAGTCCGCTTTGCATAAGCGCAAAGGCACACGCCGAGCCTACAAAGCCGCAGCCTATAATTGCGATTTTTCTGGAATTTATTTCGGTCATACCACCGACTCCTTTTACATTTTTTATTTATTGTAAACAGGTTTTGCCATATAATACCCGAGCAAATAAATAAAGATTGCCAATGCGTTGATTCTGTGTTAAAATTTAATCGGATATGTAAGGGCAAAACTATGAAAGAAAGTCAATTACTTTCTTGTGCAGTATGCCTAAAGGGGGATTTTTTATGCTGTCCAGACTTGAAAATCTGCTCCGTATGAGCAAAAACGGCAACAACAATATGCAAAAGGAGTCTGCTGTTAACGATTCAAATTTTATTCCGTTTTCCTTTGAAGGAAAAGATTTCTATGTTGTATTAAGAAGCAACGTAATGGTCTTTGACTCCGATAAAACACTTATTTATACCATTGATTTTAATGAACTTGCGCTCAGCGATAACGATTTTATGAAGGCAGTCAATACAGTGGTTAACGATAATTCAAACGAAAAAATCTGCCTTTATGTAAACAAGGTTTCGGGCGTTGAAAGCCTTACCTTTACCAGCCTTTTTGACGCAACATATATATTCAGAAAACTTGTCCGCCTAGCAAACCGTGACAGTGAGGGAATACTCTCCATAGTTATAGAAAAGAATGCAAAGGTTGTCCGCTCTTATAAAAACGATCGGCTAGGCTTTGAAAAATCAATAGGTAAGTCCGATTTGAACGAGGTTGAGGACAGAGAGGGCAGAAACAAAAATAAGACCGAGTATATAGCAACTCTTTCGAGAGTAGAGGATATGGTGGACGATATTATCGGAAATAATGTTTTGGTTGACGGCGTGCAGACCAATGACGAAAAGATTAAAAAGTGTATCGACCTTCTCTCAACTTTAATCGAGGACAGCGAAGACGCCGAATAAATAATAAAAACTCATTTGGGACACACTGCATAAGAAAGCAATCGGTTTAAGCATTTATTTCTTATGTAGTGTGTCCTTTCATCGGAATTGTCTTTTATGAGCGGTGTTTTTCTTATAATATTACAATAATGTAATGCTTATTTGTTTACTGTTCATTTACAAGATGTTATTTTTGTGATATAATTTATTAAATTTGTAAGTTTATTTTGTGATCGGAGAAAAAATATGAAAAATGTTTTGGAATTTTTTGAGGCAACAGTCTCTCGCTTTCCCGAAAAGGTCGGATTTACCGACGAAAAAAGGAAAGCAACATTTGCCGAAGTAAGAAATAACGCAAAGGCCATAGGTTCGTTTCTCTGCGACTTAGGCAGACGCCGTCCCGTTGCGGTACTGATTGATAAAACCGTTAACTGCATAGATGCCATGCTCGGAACTCTTTATGCGGATGACTTTTATGTAGTTGTGGATGTTCACTCTCCAAAGGACAGAATTGTAAATATTTTGGCTACTCTTGAACAACCGTTGGTTATCACCGATGCAGAGAGTGAGAAACTTGCAAAGGAACTCGGTTGCGATTACTTCCTTTATGAAAATGCGGTTAAGACCGAAGTTGACGAAAAGAAACTTTCAGACGCTTTTTCTGCTATGTGCGATATGGATACGGCATATATTCTTTTCACCTCGGGCTCTACCGGTATGCCTAAGGGTACCGTTATCAGCCACAGAGCGCTTATCAGTTATATTAACTGGGTAACGGCTGAATTTAAGTTTGACGAGAACACTTCGTTTGGTTCTCAGACGCCGCTTTATTTCAGTATGTCGGTTACGGATTTTTATTCTACCGTAAAGTGCGGCTGTACCTATCATATCATACCTAAGATTGATTTTACTTTTCCGGTTAATCTTGTTAAATTCCTTAACGACAATAAGGTTAATACGATTTATTGGGTGCCGACGGCAATTTCGCTTATGCCGAACTTTAAGGTGTTCGATGCCGTTAAACCGGAGTATATTAAGACCGTTTTGTTTGCGGGAGAGGTAATGCCGACAAAACAGCTTAACTATTGGATTAAGAATTTGCCTGATGACATAACTTACGCAAATCTTTTCGGTCCTACCGAGACCACCGATATTTGCACTTTTTATGTTGTTGACAGAGAATTTGCGGACGATGCAAGTTTGCCCATAGGCAGGCATTGCGATAACTGCGATGTCTTTATCGTCAATAATGACGGCAAACTTGCCGCCGAAGGCGAAGAGGGTGAACTTTACGCCCGTACAACCTTTATGGCAGACGGATATTATAAAAATCCCGAAAAGACCGCAGAAGCTTTTGTTCAAAATCCGCTTAATTCATTTTATCCCGAAAAAGTTTATAAGACCGGCGATATAGTTAAGTATAACGAAAAAGGCGAGATTATTTATATCACCCGCAAGGATTTTCAGATTAAGCGTCAGGGTTACAGAATCGAACTGGGCGAAATTGAGGCGGGCGCAAACAGCGTGGAGAACGTTAAGGCATGCGCTTGCATTTACGATAAGGATGCAGACTGTCTTGCACTTATTTATGAGGGCAGAGTAAAAGACCCGAATGTTGTTCTTGCAGGAGTTAAGGCAAAGGTTCCGCCTTATATGTATCCCGATAAGGTGCTTCGCATTAAAGATATGCCGAAAAACGCCAACGGAAAACTTGACCGCAAAAAACTTCAGACTCTTTATAAAGAATTATAAATATTTTTACACCGCAGCGGATTTCTTTCGACTGCGGTGTTTTTTGTTGAAATTATTATTCTGTGATGATATAATCAATTTGTATTTTCGGAGGTGAGGTTTGTGACGGATATTAATAATGCATACGGATATTTTTTGCATTTAATGCGCTGTGCGATTAAGAACGAACAGCCGCAGGAAAAGCCGGAAAATGTCGCCCTTGAGCAAGTGTACGATATAGCAGTGGCGCAAAAGCTGTCAAATCTTTTGTGGTATTCCGTGATGAGACTGAAAAATAAGCCCGAGCCTGAACTTATGATGAAATGGCAGACCTCCTACGGAATGTATGTTAATCAGACTGCAAGGCAGGATATCGAACTTGAATCGCTTTATTGCGTTTTCAAAGATAACGGCATAGATGTTATGCCGCTTAAAGGAGCACAGATAAGACGGTATTATCCCCAACCCGATATGCGTACCATGGGAGATATAGACCTTCTTGTTAAGGTTGAGGACACTGAGCAGGGCAGAGAGCGTGTGCGTAATATTATGTACGCCGAGGGCTATGAAGCCGATGCTCTCGATGACGGTCAGGTGGATGCTTTCAGAAAAAGCGATGATATCTATGTTGAGATTCACTATGAATTTATGGCAAAGCATCATAAACATTATGAGGATTTTATTGTCGATTGGAACGCTTTGGAGAAAACCGAAAGAGATAATGTTTATGCTATGTCTCTTTGCGATTTGTATTACTTTAACATTGGACATTTTGCAAAAAATATGTCTGCTAAAGGAAATGCCGTTCGCTCTGTCCTTGATACTTATGTTATGTGGAGCAGGATGAGCGGTGAAGATAAAGAATCGGTTAATAAACGCCTTGATGCCATAGGCTTGAGAGTCCTTAATGACCGACTCGTTAAACTGAGCAGGGTTTGGTTCGATTGCGAAAAGGGTGATGATGACTCTGCGCTACTCGAAAAATATTTTCTTACAAATACGGCTTACGGCCATATGAAAAATACAGCCGTGCTCGATGTACTCAGAACAAAAGGAAACGACGGAGAGTATTCCGTTTTTCGCAAGTATCTAAAAAGAGTGTTCCCGACCCCGAGCGAGTTGTACGACAGGTTTGACATTAAGCATAAATGCTTTTTGATTTTGCCGTTTTTGTGGTTGTGGAGAATTATTCTTTTGCCGTTTTCCTCAAATGAAAAGAAGAAAAAGATTAAAGCCGAAATAGATAACACAAGTAATGTTACAGATTCGGAGATAGAATTCTTTGAAAGAATTTACGATACGCTGGGACTTGATTATACGGAATATTAACGTCTGTATATTTCATTGTAGCAATCTGCACAAAGCTGTCCGCAGCCGTTGACAAAGTATTTTCGCTTCTTTATATCGGTATAAAAATCAACTCCCGTGCCTTTATGACAGAGTATGCAATACTCTTCTTTTGCTGCATTTTTTTCTTTTTTGTTCATATGAGCATCTCTCCCGGAGAATCTTGTATTTTTATTTTATGCATATTTAACAAAAAATAATAATGCTCTTGACGAATATGTCAAAATTTAATATTATATTAACAGACGTTTTTTGATTATTTTAGTATGGTATGAGAGGGGAGAATGCCGTGCCCGATAAGAAATTGGAAATTAAGCGTTTTTTTACCGTTCGGTGGAAACTTGTTATATATGACATTTTGCTTTATGTTTTTTCCGCTCTTGTGCTTATCGTTATGTATAGAGCATATCAGGCACTCAGTTGGAAAGACATTTTGATTAATTCCTCTCTTGCCTGCGTTTGTATTATATTCAGTAGGTTCTTGGGTAATATATATCGCCAGGTTTGGCGTTACGGTGGCGTCGAGTGCTATATAAAATTGCTTTTATCCGACACTTTCGGCGGAATGATTTTTTTGTGTCTGTTGCATATTTTGACATATGTTGTCGATTTTACACGGCTTACCTTTGCTCGTTCGGTCGCTTTAGTCTTGCTCAATACGGTTATGGCAATAGGCATTCGTCTTGTATACCGCTACTGCTATAAGTGCGCAAATAACTATTCTTTAAGGGGCAAGATTTTACATGCTCTTCTTCGTGTCTTTGCTCCGGATGTTGAGCTTCATCAACTTGATGAAACAAATAAAATAAAAGTTGCCATTATCGGCGCAGGCAGTTCGGGCGTAAGCCTTGCCGAGGAGCTTTTGAATAATAACAATACGTCATATGTTCCTAAGTGCTTTGTTGACCAGAGTGATGTGAAGTTCGGCAGAGATATTTACGGTATTCCGGTTTTCTCGGCGGAACAGGCAAGTGTCGAACTCTTTAAGAAATACGAAATTCAAGAGGTTATCATAGCACTGCCCAATACAGGCCCCGATAATAAAAAGCATCTTTATAATCGCTATCGTGCGATGGGCTGTAAGGTTAAACTTTATGATTATCCCACTATGCAGAGCATGGGCGGAAAAAGAAAACTTCGTGAATTTAATATCGAGGACTTGCTTTTCAGAGAACCCATCGAGATTTCCGACGCAAAGACAAAAAATTATTATAAAGATAAGGTTGTACTCATCACGGGCGGAGGAGGCTCGATAGGCAGCGAACTTTGCCGCCAACTCGCAAAGATGAAGCCACGCCGAATCATTGTTCTCGATATCTACGAAAACGGTGTTTATGATGTTCAGCAGGACTTAAAATTCAATTACGGAAAAGATTTTGACATCAGGGTTGAAATAGCCTCTATTACAAACAAAAACGCTATGGCAAGAGTGTTTGAAATGTATCATCCCGATATAGTTATAAACGCCGCCGCACATAAGCATGTTCCTCTTATGGAACATAATTGCGTTGAGGCTGTTGAAAATAATATTTTCGGTACAAAGACGGTTTTGGATTTATGCCTTGAATACAACGTAAAGAGATTTATGATGGTCTCTACCGATAAGGCGGTAAATCCCACCAATGTTATGGGCGCCACAAAGAGAATGTGCGAAATGCTTGCTCTCAGTTATGCCGCAAATACGGATGTTAAGTGCAGTTGCACAAGATTCGGAAATGTTCTCGGCAGTGCAGGCTCTGTCATTCCACTGTTCAAAAAGCAAATAGAGGCAGGCGGTCCGATTACAATTACAGATAAGCGTATTATTCGCTACTTTATGACTATACCCGAGGCGTCGCAACTCGTTTTGCAGAGCGGTGCTCTTGCAAGAGACGGCGAGTTGTTTGTCCTTGATATGGGTCAGCAGGTGAAAATTCTTGAACTTGCGGAAAATATGATTGAACTTTCGGGAGCGAAGAATATCGAAATCGTTGAAACAGGTTTACGCCCGGGCGAAAAACTTTATGAGGAACTTCTCATAAAGAGCGAAACTCTTACAAAAACCGAAAATGAATTGATTTTTGTGGAAAAGGACGAGCCTCTGTCGCTTGACGAGGTTAATGCAAAACTCGACATATTGAGAGACGCTTGTAAAACCGGCAGTGACGATACCGTCAGGGAGGCACTCAGAAAGGCAGTACCTACTTTCAAACGCCCTGAAGAAGTAAACAAAGAAGCATTAAAAGAGACTATGCAGTAATTTCTGCATAGCCTTTTTTATGTGTATTTAGGAAGTTTTTTGGCGTGGTTTAGGAACTTTATCACAGTTTCATACTATTCCGCCGTTTACTCCGAGAATTTGACCCGTAACATATGAATTTTCTGCGAAGAACAGCACGGCTTTTGCCACCTCGTTCGGCGTTCCCAGTCTGCCGAGCGGAACTTCGTCTTTCAGTTCATCTTCGCTGAACATATCGTTCATTCTTGTGTCTATTATCCCCGGGGCAACGCAGTTTACGGTAATGCCGCTCGGTGCAACTTCTTGCGCAAGTGCTTTAGTAAGTCCGATTATTCCTGCCTTTGTCATACTGTATAGAGTTTCGCACGATGCACCGCATTGACCCCACATTGATGATATGTTTATTATTGCTCCGCTCTTTTTATTTATCATATCTTTAAGAGCGTATTTGCACATAAAATATACGGCTCTCTCGTTCACCGCAGTGACAGCCTCGTAGTCGCTGTCTGTCACATCGTTTATCATTTTGATAAGCGAAACGCCTGCATTGTTTACGAGTATGTCAAAGCCGTGCTCGGTGTCAAACAGAGTTTTGATTTCATCCGTGTTTTTAAGGTCGCATTTTATTTTTTTTACGTCATAATCGGGTTCGGTTCGGTTGTAGGTAATATAAACATCGTAGCCTTCTTTTTCAAAAAGCAGAGCGCACGCCTTGCCTATTCCGGTTGCTCCGCCCGTAATGAGTACCTTTTTCATATCTTCACCGCTCTTTCAAAAAATAATATATCATTTATTGTTGAAATTTTCAATTCCTTATTATATAATTTTGCTATAATATAAAACGAGGTTTATTTTATGAACAGAGAATTTTATACGGCGTCCGTCTATGTTGATAAGGACGAAAATCTGATAGGTATTCCGTGCGGCGAAAGCGATAAGTACGGAATTGCCGATATTGATACGGTTTTGCTCCTTAAAGCGCCTTACACCGACGAGGCACTCGAGAAATATATTGATAAGGTTTTTGACGCTTGCTATACAAAAAAGCATAACGATAATGTCGAAACCTCAACTATTGAGCGTTATACAAAGAAAAAGGGCTTTGTAAATGCAACAAGTGATTATACTATGATTTCCATAGTTAAGACAAAGACAAATTATTCCCTTATGCCCACCTTTAACGATTTTGAAAAAGGCCCTCTCGTAATTGACGATGACGAGCATATTCTTCTTTTGAATTATCGTGACGGCGAGATGGCTGAGGTTATCAGAGGCTTTATAGAGATTTATCTTAAAGCCAATATGTTCTATAAGGAAAAGGCAGAACTCGAGGCTGAAAAAAACAAGAAAAATAACTGACGGAGTATTTTATGCATTTACTTAATATTGATAAAGAAAATTATATCGGACAGGCTGACCCGTTTATCTTTAAGTCAAAGGGCAGATATTATATCTATACCACCGGTCACGACGGAATTTACGCTTATTCCTCCGACAGCCTTTTTGACGGTTGGAAATTTGAGGGTATGGTGCTTACCGACGGACGGCATAATTCGTGGTGGGCTCCGAGTGTTATTGAACTTGACGGAAAATATTATATGTATAATTCTTTTGAAATTGAGGGTTACACTCCCGATAAGGGCGGTCACAGAGGCGCAATGCATGTCAGCGTTGCCGATAATCCGCTCGGCCCCTTTAAGGTTGTGAGACAGCTTTTGCAGCCGTTTTCCATTGACTCCCATGTTGTGCAAAACGAGGAGGGACTTTGGATTTTTTATTCAACGAATCGATTTGAGGGCGAGAGAATAGGCACATATATTGTCGTTGATAAGTTGCTTGACCCGTTTACCGCAGAAGGTAATCCGGTAACCGTTGTCGAGCCGACTCTGGACGAGGATATTTATTGCCGTGACAGATATAAAAAAGGACAGCATTGGCATACCATAGAGGGCGCTTTCTATTTTAAGGAGGGCGATTGGCAGTATGTTATGTATTCCGGCAACTGCTTTGAACAGCCGACATATTATATCGGATACGCAAGAGCAAAGACGAATGAAACCGATTTGAGAAAAATTAAGTTTGAAAAATATCCCGACGATAAAACATATCACCCTGTGATTGCGGCAAATGATTTTGAGGAGGGAACCGGACATCACTCCATGATAAAGGAAAACGGACAATGGTACGCAGTGTACCATGCCCGTGATTACGAGGACGGTCTGGGCGCTTCCGCCTTTGATGCAAGAAATGCCCGTATCTGTAAACTTAATGTAAATGACGGAATAATTACCGCCGAACGATATAAAGACCGTATTTAATATAACTTGAATATATAGATTATCAGTCCGTACAGAAATGAACTTGCCGTGCCGTAAACTATTACAGGACCTGCTATTGAGAACATTTGCGCCGCCGTTCCGAGAATTAAGCCTTCGTGCTTAAATTCGAGAGCCGGTGACACTACGGAATTTGCAAAGCCGGTTATCGGCACTATTGTACCGGCGCCTGCGTGTTTTGCTATTTTGTCAAATACGCCTATGCCCGTCAGGATTGCAGTAATTATGATGATTGTTGCGGGGGTTGCGAGTTTTATTTCGTCCTCTGACAGTTTCATCTTTTCAAATATTGTATTGAGCAACTGACCGAACAGGCATATTCCGCCGCCGAACAGAAATGCGTTTATGCAGTTCTTTATTACCGGTGAATTTGGACTTGCGGCTTCGGTCATCTTTGAATAATCGCTGTTTGATATGCTCATTTTTGTTTCACCTTTTCCTTTCGCTCTTATTATTTGTGAAAGGTGTGTGAATATTCGGCTCTTTGCTTGACAATGATGATTAAGTTTTGTATAATCAATTTATACAATTTGTAAAGGAGTACATTTATGGGACACCTTGTTGATGTAAGAAATGTATATAAAATATATAATCCCGGTGAAAATCAGGTAAACGCACTTGACGGTGTAAGCCTTACGATTGATGAGGGCGAGTTCGTTGCGATTATCGGACAGTCGGGTTCGGGTAAATCCACATTTATGAATATGTTAGGTTTGCTTGATACTCCGACCGAGGGTGAATATTATATTAACGGAAAATTGGTTGACGATTTAACTGATGATGAAATGTCTGTAATCCGTAATGAGGAAATCGGCTTCATCTTCCAGGGATTTAATCTTATTTCTTCCCTGACGGCACTTGAGAATGTTGAACTTCCGCTTGTTTACAGAGGTATGCGTAAAGATGAGAGAAGAGAAAAATCCATTGCCGCTCTCGAAAAGGTAGGACTTAAAGAACGTATGGATCACCTTCCGCAGGCTTTGTCGGGCGGTCAGCAGCAGAGAGTTGCGGTAGCTCGTGCAATAGCGGCGGCGCCTCCTGTTATTCTTGCCGATGAGCCGACGGGTAACCTTGACACACGCTCCACTAAAGATGTTATGAAAATCCTTCATCAGCTTAAGGACGAGGGCAGAACCGTTATCGTAATTACTCATGATAACGAGATTGCAATGGAGGCAGAGCGTGTTGTTCGTATCCGTGACGGCAGAATAGTTGAGGATTATATTAATCCCGGCTTTGAGGAAAAGTACGGCAGAAAGGCTAAGTACGATAACGCAAATCCGATTGACCTCGGCTGATTAATAACATATTTTTACGCCCGTTGGTAATAATATCAACGGGTGATTTTTTATGATTTTCTTAAAAGCGTTTATCGTCGGAGGTCTTATCTGCGTAATAGGTCAGCTGCTTATTGATTTTACAAAACTGACTCCGGCAAGGATTTTGGTTCTTTTTGTGTGCCTCGGCGTTTTGTTGGGCGGTATCGGTATTTATGATAAACTTGTTGATTTTGCGGGTGCAGGTGCGACCGTTCCGCTCACCGGTTTCGGTAATTCGCTGGCACAGGGAGTAAAGCAGGCTGTCAGAGAGAAAGGTTTTCTCGGGGTTGTGACCGGTTCGCTTTCCGCTTGCTCGGGAGGAATTACCGTGGCACTTCTTTCAGGGCTTATTGTGGCGTTTGTAACAAAGCCTAAGGATAAATAGTATAATATCTTAGGTGATATTTATGCTTAAAATTAAGTCTGTAAGAACAGTCGGGTTTGTCGGAGACGGCGATAGGATAGTAAAGGAACTTACCTCGCCTCTTAAAAAAAGCGGCAAATCCGATTGTTTTTATTATAAGTCCTCACTTTACAGGGTAGAAAATGTTGATGATGCGGCAGTCAGAGTTGTTGTGTTTTCGGCTGTTGATTTGTTTTGCAATATAAGTAATTTGCTTGATTTGTGTGATTGCCAAAAAACAGTTGTCTATATTAAGGACTGCAAAAAAGCGAAACGCTCCGGATTTAAGATAGATAAGGCAAGACTTTCGTATATGCTGTCTTGTCCCGTAGTGTTTGACAGAGGTACGAGCGTTCGTGGGCTTAACAGACTTTTGTCGCTTATACATATTGTCTCCGATACCCCGAGTTATTATACCGCCCTGGAAAATCCGTCGCTCGCAAGACGCAGTGCAGTAATGCTTAAATGCGGAATTTTTACAAGATTCAGACTTTTGCTGTCAAAATTAATATTTACCAATTTATAAAAGTCCTTGTTATATTTGTCATAATATGTTATCATTATTAGGTATTAAAATAAAGGGGTGCAAAAATGAATAATTTAGCAAAAACCTATACCAAAAAAGAAGCCGCAGGCTTTTTAGTAGGTATGTTCGGTCAGAATCTTATCTACAACATCGTTGCAACAGGTCTTTACTTCTATTTCCAGAATGTAATTTGCTTGCCTGCAATGGCGCTCGGTTGGATTATGACCATCGCAAGAATTTGGGACGCAATTAACGACCCGATGATGGGAACAATCGTTGACAAAACTCATTCTAAATGGGGTAAATGTCGACCGTATCTTATTATTTTCCCTGCAATTATCGGTCTTGTAACAATTCTTGCGTTCCTCAACGGTAACTATGCTACCGCTGATACAACAACTCAAAAGGTTCTTATCGTTGCTTGGGCAGCTATATCCTATATTGCTTGGGGTATGTGCTTTACAGTTTGCGATATTCCGCTTTGGGGTATTACTTCTCTTATGACAGAGGATGAAAATGACCGCAGTAAGATTCTCGGTCTTGCTCGTATGGTTGCAGGCGTCGGCGGTATCGGCGTTCTTGTTGTTCAAATCGCTCAGGCTGCTGCCGGTGCGTTTGGCGGCGATATGCAAAAGGGCTTTATCGTAACGGTTATTATTATGACAGTCGTTGCAACAATACTCTTTGAGTTTGCAGGTCTCTTCACCAAAGAGCGTGTTGATAAGTCGGAGAAGAGTTATACCTTTAAGGAGAACTTTAAGATTATGTTCGGTAACAAGCCGTTCAGACAAATTCTTATATCCGGTATTCTCAGAAGCCCGATTCAACTTCTTATGATTGTTGCCATGACTCTCGTAACATATTACTATGCTAACGGTAATATTATGAACATTCTCGTTTATAATGATGACGGAAGCCTTGCCGGAATTAACGTAAAAATACTTATCGGTTTGGGTTGTGTTGCCGCAGGTCTCTTTGTGGGTCAGTTTGTGGCAATGGGCGTTACTCCGCTTATTATTAAGAAAGTGGAGAAAAAGACTCTTTACAACATTTACTCAATCGCAGGTGCTGTTCCGTATGCTCTTATCTTTGTATTCTACAAAGTATCGGGCGGTGACTTGACCACAACATTCTGGTCAATTATTATCGGTATTTGTATGCTTTTCGGCAGCGCAGCATTCGGCGGTATCAATGTACTTCAGTCTGTAATGATTGCCGACTGTGTAGACTATGAGGAGTATTATAACGGTGTTCGTACCGATGGCGTATTCTTCTCAGGTCAGAGTTTTATCACAAAACTTGCAGCAGGTATCTCTACTATCGTTTCATCTGCCGTATATGCTATCGTGGGTTACAGCGGCGCTAATGTTGATAAACTTAACAAGGCTATCGAAAACGGTGCAAGTTTCCTCACCTATGACGGCGGTACGGGAGTAGGTAAGTATGCGGAAGCTATGTTCTTCCTTATCTCTATTCCTCCGGCAATCGGTATGATTCTTTCAGCTATTCCTACTCTCAAATATGCTATGACAGATGCTGAGCATAAGGAAATGCTTAGTGAACTTATTTCCCGCAGAAAGGGTACAAAAGAGGATTGAAGTAATCGCAATGATGACTCGGCACAACAATCGGAACTCGAAAAAAATATGCTGATCATTGTTGATGAAATAAATAAACTTTAACTAATTAACGGTTTTGCAGTGTGAATTATCACATTGCAGAGCCGTTTTGGTTAATTGAAATGCGGTGAATAAAATGTCTGCTTTAATTACAGTGCTTGTATGTTTGTTTGCCGGAATGGGCGCAGGTCTCGGTACAGGTTTTGCAGGAATGAGTGCGGCGGCTGTTATTACGCCTATACTGGTTACATTTTTGGGCATGGAGCCGTACACAGCCGTAGGCATTGCGCTTGCATCGGATGTGCTTGCAAGTGCCGTCAGTGCCGTTACATACGGCAAGAATAAAAATCTCGATATAAAAAACGGACTCGTTATGATGATAAGCGTGCTTGTCTTTACCGTTGTCGGAAGTTATGTTTCCAGCCTTGTTCCGTCAACGACCATGGGTAATTTTTCCGTTTTTATGACGATGATTTTGGGCGTTAAATTTATAGTAAAGCCTGTTATGACCACAAAGGACGATATGCTTGCCCGGTCGAAAAAATCAATGATAATCAAATCCGTTGTCTGCGGCAGTATAGTCGGCTTTATCTGCGGCTTTATCGGAGCCGGCGGCGGTATGATGATGCTGCTTCTCTTGACGAGTATTATGGGTTATGAACTTAAAACCGCAGTCGGCACAAGCGTCTTTATTATGACATTTACCGCTCTTACGGGTTCGGTATCACATTTTGCTATCGGTGATAAACCCGAGGTTTTGCCTCTCGTTTTGTGCATAGCTTTTACTCTTATCTTTGCGAGAATTGCCGCTAAGATTGCAAATAAGGCAAGCGCAAAAACTCTAAACCGTGCAACCGGTGTAATTCTGTTAATTCTCGGTGTGGTTGTTCTCGGCTTTTCGTTTTTAAGTAAATAATTTTCTTATAGCAAAAGACAGTGCTTCGTATTGTACGAAACACTGTCTTTTTTATGCTTTGAGTTTTTTCTTTTCAATGAGTTTGTATATTCCGAGTCCTATCATAAATCCTATGAAATTGGTTATGACATCGTCTATATCCACATCGCCGCACTTAAATATATACTGATACCCCTCGACAAAGAGCGGCGTGAGTATGCCTATAAGGAGCATGTTTTTGTTTTTCAGCTTTGGAAAATAACCTTTGATGATTATAGGCAGGGGAGTGAAAATAAATATGTTGCCGAAGAATAAAAGCGGTGCCTCGAAATCGCCGCCGGGATTTCTTAAAAACGCTTTGAGCATTTGGAATGTACCGGCTAGCGGAATAAAGTTTGTGCTCAGATTGTTTGCCGGGATGCGTAAAAAGCAAATAATAACGGTGATGGCATAAAGCGGAGTTATGCCGTAAACGAATCGCTTAAAAAGCAAGGGATACTCTTTGTTTTTTATGCTCAGCGCACAAGCAACAAAAACGCCCAATGCACTCATCACTATTGCCGCAATCCACCATACGCTGTAAAGGAATATTGTGCCGCTTATTTTAAGCGTGTAATAATCTATCCCAAAGAGTATTCCGACTCCTGCGGTGCAGAACATTATCGTCTTGCCTATGAAATCGGCGTATTCCTTTATGCACAGCGTAGCCGTAAACATAACGCAAAAGACAAGTATCAGCTTAAAATATATAAACAGCGTATATCCTGCCGTGCCCCAAAGGCTGTTCAGTTTGTTACTGCTCATCATGGAGCAGCAAAGCAGGTACAGAATAATATACGCTGCTTTGCCGAATTTTTCTAAAGATTTACTCATAGAATGTTTTGTCGGTTAAATAAATTATTTAATAAGGCTTTTGAGTTCTTCTCTGGAAAGAGCGGAATTTCTTGATACTCTGTCATTCGGAATTACTCTTATAATCTTTCCGTCATATCTTGAAACGAGCACCTCAGCCTGCTCGCCGTCTATTGTAACGGTTTCCTTGCTGTACTCCTCTTTGAGTGGAACCTGCTTTTTGAGAGCGGATTTTTCCGTGAGTGCTCCCGTCGGGCAAAGTTCTACGCAAAGACCGCAGTTTGTGCACTTCGTCTGGTTAAGCGGAAGATTAAACGCAGGTGCAACCTCTGTCTTAAAGCCTCTGCCCAGCAAGCCGATTGCGGAAATATTCATAACTTCCTTACAGCTTCTTACGCAAAGACCGCACAGTATACATTTTGCACTGTTGCGCTCAATAAATTCGTTTGAGTCAGCGGTGTATTTCTGCGGCATTTCGCCCTTGAATCTTTCGGGGTGAATGTCATATCTCTGAGCAACCGAGAGAAGTTTGCACTTGTAATATTCTTTGCATCCGCATTCAAGACAGCGGCTTGCTTCCGCTTTTGCATCTTCCTTAGTGTAGCCGAGACAAACCTCGTCAAAGTTGTTTTTGCGCTCTGCGGCAGAGAGCACTTGCGGCTTTCTTGCCGGACATTTCTCTTTTGATTGAAAGTCGATGAGTTCCTCGTCTCTTCTGCTGATATAAGGTACTCTCGTCTCAATATCTTCGCCGTTTAGGTACGCATCGATGCTGAGAGCGCATCTGTTAGCTTCGCCGATAGCCTCAATGGCAATGGATGCGCCTCTGTTTGTTGCGTCTCCGATAGCAAAAACGCCCTCTATGTTTGTCTTAAAGGTGTCGATGTCAGCCTCAATGTTTCCTCTGTCTGTAAGTTTAAGTTCGCTTACATCTTCATTAACAAGTTTTTGACCGATAGCAATGATAACGCTGTCAACATCGAGTTCCTCTGTCTTGCCCTCGATTGCAACGGGGCGGCGTCTGCCCGAAGCGTCGGGTTCGCCGAGTTCCATAAGTTGAAGCGTAACGCTCTTGACCTTTCCGTCCTTGCCGTTAAAGGAAATCGGATTTGTGAGGAACTTGAACTGTACGCCCTCTTCCTCTGCCTCAGTGATTTCTATATCCTCGGCAGGCATTTCGTTTCTTGTTCTTCTGTATACGCAGTAAACTTCTTTTGCGCCGAGTCTTACAGCTGTTCTGCAAGCGTCCATAGCGGTGTTGCCGCCGCCGCAGATAACCACCTTGTCGCCGATATTGATTTCCTGCTTTAGTGCAACCGCTCTGAGAAAATCAATGCCGCCGTATATTCCGTCAAGTTCTTCGCCCGGGGTTCTCATACCGCTGCTTTTCCATGCGCCTACGGCGACGATGACAGCATCGTTTTGTGCCTTTAATGACGCAACGGTAAAGTCATTGCCGAGTTTTACGCCGTTTATCATCTTAACGCCGAGTTTTTCTATAATTGCGATTTCCTTATCGAGCACTTCTTTCGGCAGTCTGTACTGCGGAATACCGTATCTGAGCATACCGCCCATTTTTTCCATCATATCATATGCGGTTACCTCGTGACCCGATATTGCAAGTCTGTACGCCGCAGTTAAGCCTGCGGGTCCGCCGCCGATGATTGCGATTTTCTTGCCTGTGGGTGCGTTCTTTTCGGGAAGATAACTGTCGCTGTTTAAGTCCATATCTGCGGCAAATGCTTTAAGTTGAGCGATGTTGATTGCCTCGTCAACCTTGCCTCTTCTGCACGCAGTTTCGCACGGATGAGGACAAACTCTGCCGATTGAAGCAGGGAGCGATACTTTGTTTTTTATCAATTTTAATGCCGCTTCGTATTCGCCGTTTGCGATAAGACCGACATATCCCTGACAGTCTGTTCTTGCAGGGCAGTTGAGTTGGCACGGGGCAATGCAGTCACCGTCGTGTGCGCTCATAAGAAGTTCCATTGCGATTTTTCTCGACTGAACTACTCGCTTGCTCTCCGTGTTTACTACCATTCCCTCGCTGCATTTTGCGGAGCAGGAACGCAGAAGTTTCGGTATTCCCTCAGCCTCTACTACGCACAGACCGCACGCACCGTAAACCTTTACTGCGTCATCGTAGCAAAGAGTGGGAATATATATGCCGTTGTCTTTGGCAGCCTGAAGAATTGTCGTTCCTTCCTCTACCATAATATTTTTACCGTTGATTGTTAAATTAAGCATTATTATTCCTCCTCTCTTACGCCTTTATGATTGCGCCGAATTTGCATGATGAATAGCATTTTCCGCATTTTATGCACTTTGTAATATCTATCTTGTGAGGAACTTTTACACTGCCCTCGATAGCGTTAACCGGGCAGTTTCTTGCACAGAGCGTACAACCCTTGCACTTGTCCTCGATAATTTTGTATTCGATAAGGTCACTGCATTCGCCTGCTGGGCATTTCTTTTCGTTAATGTGTGCCTCGTATTCGTTTCTGAAATATTTAATGGTTGTAAGTACCGGATTAGGTGCCGTCTGACCTAAGCCGCAGAGTGCGCCGTCTTTGATTGAGTAGCAAAGTTCTTCGAGAAGTTCAATATCTCCGTTCTTGCCTTGACCCTTTGTGATTCGCTCGAGAATTTCGAGCATTCTCTTTGTACCGATACGGCAATGAATACATTTTCCGCAACTTTCCTTTGCCGTAAAGTCGAGGAAGAATTTAGCCATGCCCACCATACAGGTGTCCTCGTCCATAACTACCATACCGCCCGAGCCCATAATCGCTCCGGTTGCGCCGAGTGCCTTGTAGTCGATAACGGTGTCGATTAAATCAACGGGAATGCATCCGCCCGACGGACCGCCCATCTGAACAGCCTTAAATGCTTTAGTGCCTTTCATACCGCCGCCGATGTCAAAAATTACATCTCTTAGCGTTTTGCCCATAGGAATTTCAACAAGGCCGCTTCTTTTAACCTTGCCTGTTACGGCAAATACCTTTGTTCCTTTTGAACCCTCTATGCCCATTGCGGCAAATGCCTCGCCGCCGTTGTTGATTATCCAAGATACATTTGCAAAGGTCTCAACATTGTTTATGTTAGACGGCTTTTGCCAATATCCCGAAGCGGCAGGGAACGGAGGCTTGAGCCTCGGCATTCCTCTGTGACCTTCAAGCGATTCTATAAGTGCCGTCTCCTCGCCGCATACAAATGCGCCTGCTCCTGCTTTAATGGTAAAGTCGCAGGAGAAACCGCTGCCGAAAATGTTATCTCCGATTAAGCCTCTTTCGCTTGCCTGTTCGATAGCCTCTTCAAGCCTCTTTATGGCGAGAGGATATTCCGCTCTTACATAAACAACCGCATGCTTTGCACCGATTGCATAAGCACCGATGAGCATACCCTCAATAAGAGTGTGCGGATCCGATTCGATAACCGCTCTGTCCATAAATGCACCCGGGTCGCCCTCGTCCGCATTACAGATGAGATACTTCTCGTCTCCTGCACTCTGTCTTGCGGCGTTCCATTTAAACCATGTGGGAAATCCTGCGCCGCCTCTGCCTGCAAGTCCCGAGACTTTTATGATTTCGATAACCTGCTCCGGGGTCAGTTCGGTTAAGCATTTTTTGAGCGCAGTGTAGCCGTCGGCATTGATAAAAGCGTCAATCTCCTCCGGGTTGATAATGCCGCATCTTCTAAGCGCAATTCTCGTCTGCTTTGAGAGAAATTCGCTGTACTCTGCGCTGACTTTTAATTTTTCTATTTTGCTCTCGTCACCGCTTACTGCATATTCTGCAATAGCCTGAGCGTCGCTCGGCTGAACCTTGACGAGGCGGTTAATAAGCTTATCGCCGTCATAAATATCCACAATCGGCTCGAGATAGCACATACCGATACAGCCCGCAATGTCGAGCGAAGCCGTGCCGAGGTCGTGCTTTAATAATTCCTGTCTTACCTTTTCTGCGCCTGCGGCGATTCCGCAGGAACCCTCTCCTATTACAATTCTCATTCTTTTTCTGCCGCCTCTCTTAATTCTTTGAGTATCTGCTTTGTCTTATCGGGAGTGAGACTGCCGTATGTGTTGTCGTTAATCATCATAACGGGCGACAGCGAGCAGCAGCCGAGGCACGCCACGCATTTGAGCGAAAACAGTCCGTCCTCGGTGGTTTCACCGTCGTTTATGTGAAGTTCGTCTTTTATTGTCTCGAGAATAAGTTGTGACGAATTTACGTGACAGGCAGTGCCTTGACACAGCATAATGAGATACTTGCCCACCGGCTGAAATCTGAATTGGGTGTAGAATGTGCCGACACCCATAATTTCGCTCTCGGGTATATTCATTCTGTCGGATATTTTTTCTATTGCTTCTTTCGGCAGGTAGCCGTAAATATCCTGCGTTTTTTGCAAAACAGTAATTAAATTTCCGGGGACATCGGCATATTTACCGAGCACACCGTCAATAAGCGTTAAATCTGTTGACTGCATATTTTCCTCTCCATTCCAATACATATGATTATAATATATAAATATACTATACCGAATTTTTAATTGCAAGAATATTAAAAAAGTTTATTAAAACTGCACAAATTCTCACATATCGCATTATATCTCGCCATAAAATATAGATAATGATTTTTCTTATTTCAATTTTACACAAAAAAATATATGCGTTTTTGTGAAATGTATGTAAAATAAACAAAACATATTGACATTATATAAATAATATTATACAATTTTAACAAATGATAAATTAAAAGGAGTGTTCTTTATGAGCATAGTTAAAAATGTAGCTGTTGTAGGTCACGCCTCAAAGGGCAAAACAACTCTTACAGAAGCAATGCTTAATGTTGCCGGTGTGACGGAGCGTATGGGCAGGACAACAGACGGAAATACGGTATCCGACAGCGATGTCGAAGAAAAGAAAAGAGGAGTCAGCATTTCCTCCTCACTTTTGCAGTTTACATATGATGACGCAAGAATTAACATAATCGACACTCCGGGATTGTTTGATTTTGCTATGGGTGCAGCGGAAGGACTCCGTGCCTCAGACAGTGCCATAGTAGTGGTTTCCGCTCGTTCGGGCTTGGCGGCAGGTGCCGAAAAAGCGTTCAGAAACGCAGGTAAAAAGGGAATGGCTCGTATTATCGTCACCTCAAAAATGGACGATGAGCGTGCCGATTTTTATAAGGCTTTTAACGGATTGGTTGCAAAGTTCGGCACAACTATGTGTCCCGTTGTCGTTCCGATTATTACCGCAGGCAAGGTTGCCGGTTACTATAATATGATTGACGATACAGCTTATGTCTATGACGGAGTTTATAAAAAGGCTTCGGATATTATCCACGATGACAAGGCTCGTTTTGAGGCGGTTAAGGAGGTATTTAGCGAAGCTGTCGCAGGTACCGATGATGAACTTATGGAAAAATATTTTGACGGTGAGCCGCTTACCAAAGAGGATAAACTCAGGGGTTTGTCACTTGGCGTTGCTCAGGGTAGCGTTGTTCCTGTATTTGCTCTTTCGGGTCTTACCGGTCAGGGCGTTGATATGCTTCTCGATTTCATCAAGGACTGCTGCCCGGCTCCTAAGTCGGAATATGCCGTTGATGCCGAGGGCGAGCCTGTTGAAATTTCCGTTGATGAAAATGCTCCGCTTGCCGCAGTCTGCTTTAAGACCGTAGCCGACCCGTTTATCGGAAAACTGAATTATTTTAAGGCTGTTTCCGGCAAAATCGTTCAGGGTAAAACTGTTATAAATTCACGCACGGGCAAGAGCGAAAGAGTAGGAAAAATCGTTAATATGCTCGGTATTAAGCAGAGTGAGGCAGAAGAAATATCGGCGGGTGAAATCGGTGCTGTTGTAAAACTTGACGGCTTTAAGACGGGCGACACTATGTGTGAGCAGAGCAGGGTAGTAACACTTGACGGGGTTAACGTACCTACTCCGTGCTATTCTATGGCGATTAAGTCCGATAAGAAAGGCGACGAGGAAAAGATTTCAAACGCTCTTCAAAAACTGATTGAGGAGGATCCGTCGCTTTCGTATAAAGTTAATAACGAAACGCATCAGTCGATTCTCTCGGGTCTCGGCGAGCAACATCTTGATGTATGTTTGTCAAAACTCGGGGCAAAATATAATGTAAGTGCAACGCTCGAAAAACCCCGTGTTGCATATAGGGAAACTATCACACGTAAGGTGTCGGCTCAGGGCAGACACAAAAAGCAGTCCGGAGGTCACGGTCAGTTCGGTGATGTATTTATCGAGTTTGAACCGTACGATACAGAAGAACTTATATTTGCAGAGAGAGTTGTCGGCGGTTCAGTGCCTAAAAATTTCTTCCCGGCGGTAGAAAAGGGACTTAGGGAATCTATGGAAAAGGGCGTACTGGCAGGCTATCCTATGGTGGGCGTTAAGGCTACTCTTTATGACGGCTCTTATCACCCGGTAGACTCGTCGGAAATGTCATTTAAGATGGCGGCGTCGCTTGCATTTAAGGCAGGTATTCCGGACGCAGGACCTATTCTTCTTGAGCCGATTGTTACGCTTAATGCAGTTTGCAATGATGAGGTAATGGGCGATGTCATCGGCGATATTAATAAGCGCAGAGGCAGAGTTCTCGGTATGACTCCGAGCGGTGACGGTATGCAGGAGATTGTTGCCGAAGTGCCTGAGTCGGAAATGACTACATTCTCAACCTCAATGAGGCAGATTACTCAGGGCAGAGGCTCGTTCACCACCGAGTTTGCGAGATATGACAGATGCCCCGAGCACATTGCTCAAAAGGTTATTGCAGAGAGTAAAAACGAGGAATAATTAAGGTATGACGGATTTTATAAAAGGACTGAAAAAATTTTCCATAGGTACCATTGCTGTTGCCGTTGTGCTGGGAATTGTGCTTATCGCATTTCCGTCGCAGTGTATAGATTATATATCGCTGATTGTCGGAATTTCCATGATAGCGATAGGCTTGATTGCCATAATCACCTATATAGCAGACAGGGCATCGTCTCTGCCGCTTGTGCTCGGCATTTTGGTGCTGATATGCGGCATAATAGTTTGTGCACGGTATCGGGCAATAATCTCGATTATCGTGGTGCTGTTCGGCATATTCATCACAACTTCGGGTCTTGTTAATATAGCAACTTCGATTCGCTCCCTCGTTTTTCACGGAGTGGCAGGCTGGCTGACTATGGCTCTTTCGGTTGTTACGGTGATTTTCGGTATAGTTGCGATAACAAAATCATCTCAGCTTACCGAAGGAATAGTTCGTTTTATCGGCGTTTCGTTTATCGTGTATGCTGTTTTGGGAGTGGTTTCACTCATTCAGGTAAAGCATATGACCGACAAGGTAAAGGATGCGGTAGATTCTGTATCCGATATTGAGGTAGACGCAAAAGAGGTCGATGACGATAAATAGATAAATAAAGTAAAAAGGCGACTCGTTCTTTATTGAATGAGTCGCCTTTGTTTTTCAAAATACAAAATGTATCAGCAGCATATATGACACCGTGCCTATTGATATGCTCAGCAGTGTATTTTTCTTCCATAAATGTATTGCTGATGTAATCGCTATACCTATGAGTTGAGGAAGGAGTGAATTTATGTCAATCGAGAATGCCGCACCCGAGCCGCCGAGATAGGCGCTCTTGATGCAATATATTATCAGTATTCCGATTATAGCAGGAGGCAGAATGTCGCCTAGATATTTTACGATTTTCGGCACTTCTCTGTTTGTGAATATCGCAAAGGGGATTACCCTTGTTGCAAAGGTGGAAAGCGATGCCACTAAAATAATAACTATAAGTTTGGAGGTAGGAATCATTTTATCTCCTCCTTGCCTATGTATCCCATACGGCTTTTTCCGAGCAGGAGAATCGCAACCGTTACGATAAGGGACGGCAGCAAAAATTTGTCCGCACCGAAAATCAGAAGGCAGATTATTGCACAGAAAATTCCGATAATACCCGGAAGTTTTGATTTGCTCGCTCTCATTTGGTCTATGAAAATTACGGTAAAAAGAGCAGTCATGGAAAAGTCTATTCCCGTAAAATCAATCTTAATCAGTTGACCTGCAAGTGAGCCGATGACGGAGCCGATTATCCAATATATGTGGTCGAACAGTCCGATTAAAAATCTTGCATCACCCTCATTTACGCCCTTGGGGACATCGGAAAATGATGAGTTTACTCCGTATGTTTCATCGGTAAGCGAAAAAATAAGGTACGGATAACGCCAAGAATAACTTCTGAATTTTTCAATAAAACTGATTCCACAGAATATATGGCGTGAATTTACAAAGAATGTCATTATCGCAATGTCCGACAGTGCTGCGTGCGATGTGAGCATCGAGACTAAAAGAAATTGACCGGAGCCGGCATAGACGAAAAGAGAAATAATTATTGCCCAGATAAAATTGTAACCTGCCTCGTACAGCATAATTCCGAACGCCGAACCTAAAAAGAGATATCCGAACAACACAGGCAGGGACATCTTGAATGCAAAATATAAGGTTTTTGAGTTCATTTTTTTCATAGCAATGAAATTTTACATCATAGTTCGCCTTTTGTCAACAAAACAAAGCGTAATTCGCTCTGTAAAAATATATGTTGCCAAAATGGGATATATATGGTAGAATGTTGTTTTAAGACACATTTCTAATGTTATGTTAAAGGAGAGAAAACATGGAAAACAAAAGAAGCAGTTTCAAGGGCTCGATAGGCTTTGTCCTTGCAGCCGCAGGAAGTGCGGTCGGACTCGGTAATATTTGGCGATTTCCTTATTTGGCGGCTAAAGATAACGGAGGATTTTTCATTCTTTGCTATATTATTTTAGCTCTTACATTCGGATTTACACTTCTCGTTACCGAAATTGCAATTGGCAGAAAAACAAAGCAGTCACCTCTTACAGCATACGGAAAAATCAACAAGAAGTTCAAGGGCTTAGGTACTCTTGCCACTATCGTTCCTGCGATTATCTTGCCTTATTATTGTGCAATCGGCGGATGGGTGCTTAAGTATTTTATCACCTTTATCAGCGGACAGGGTGCTGAAGCAGCGGCAGATGATTATTTTACCGGTCACATTACCTCTTTGGGTCAACCTATTGTTCTCTTACTCATATTTATTATCGCAACCGCAGCGGTTATCCTTGGCGGCGTAAATAAGGGAATTGAAAAGAGCAGTAAGATTTTGATGCCGATACTTTTTGTACTTATCGTAGGTATCGCAATTTTCGCTCTTACAATTAAGAATACCGAAACAGGAGTTACAGGTATTGACGGTCTTAAAGTATACCTTCTCCCTGATTTCAAATCACTCACCGTGAAGTCTGCATTTACAACCATATTTGACGCATTAGGACAGCTCTTCTATTCTATCAGCGTTGCTATGGGTATTATGATTGCATACGGCTCATATGTTGATGATGACACAAACCTTATGAAGTCTGTTAATCAGATTGAAATTTTTGACACACTCGTTGCTCTTCTTGCAGGTCTTATGATTGTTCCTGCCGTATATGTATTTATGGGCAAGGAGGGAATGACAGCCGGCCCCGGCTTGATGTTTATTGCACTTCCTAAGGTATTCGCTCAGATGGGCGCAATCGGAAATGTTATCGGCGTTATATTCTTTGCAATGGTTCTTTTCGCCGCAATCACATCATCTATTTCTATTATGGAAGCAGTCGTTTCTTCTCTTATGGACGGATTTAAGATGAAGAGAAAGCCTGCTACATTGCTTGTACTCGCTTACGGTATCGTTGCAGGCATCATCGTTTGCCTCGGATACAATAAGCTTTACTTCGAACTTTCGCTTCCAAACGGAACAGTCGGTCAGATTCTTGATGTTATGGACTATGTCAGCAACAATATCTTTATGCCAATCGTTGCTCTTGCTACCTGTATCCTTATCGGTTGGGTTGCTAAGCCAAAGACAGTTATCGACGAGGTTACTAAGAACGGCGCTAAGTTCAACCGTAAATTCATCTATAACGCAACAATTAAAGTTATTGCACCCATTTTGCTTTTGGTCATTTTGCTCCAAGCACTCGGTATTGTTAAATTCTGAATTTAATACAGTATAAAAAGGCTTAAATCCCGATGAGGGATTTAAGCCTTTCTTTGTTATATCGGTACTTTTTATCTTTTACGCTTGATTACTGCTGAGAGAACAGTAGGCTTTTTTTCGCCCGCCTTTACCATTTCGCTTATCAGCATTTCTTTAAGTTCGGCACGAATCTTGTCATATGGCTTGTTTTTGATAAGGTTATTAAGTTCGTATGGGTCTTTCTCCAAATCGTAGAGATAGTCCTCAAAGTATACTTTTGATTTTGCGTGAGCATAGCCTGTCGGAGCAGCATCTCTTATGGCATATTTATATCTCTTTGTTCTTATTGCACGGGAGTTGCTCGCTTCGCTTACTTGGATAAATACGCATTTTCTGTCGCTGTTGTCTTTAGCCAAGTTACGACCCATATAATCCTTAGGAATGTCTATTCCTGCCATGGAAAGCAGAGTCGGCGGCATATCTATCAGTGATGATAATTCGTATACATTCTTGCCGCCCGTGAACTTTCCGCCCTTTATGATGAGCGGAGTGTGAACCGATGCCTCATGACAGGAACGCTTGTATTCCGGATTTCTCGTCTTAAAGTGGCTGCCGTGGTCGGCTGTATATATGATGATTGTGTCGTCGTAAATGCCAAGCTCTTTTAGCTTTTCAACAAGTCTGCCGACATTGTAGTCGAGCCTGTTTATAGCCGAAAGGTAGTCGGGATAATTCTTTTTGTAGTCGCCCCTAAATGAGGTTAAGTCCTTTGGAATGGGATAGTTTTTGTAGTTATCTACCGTTTCCTTGTAGCCCTCGTAGCAATGGCGGTCGTTTTGGTGATGCGGTTCAAGTTGGCTGATGAACATAAAAAACGGCTTTGTTTTGTCATATTTGTCGAGATATTCCAGAGCAAAGTCGTTTATGCAGTCTGCTCTGTAACCGGTAAAATCAATTTTGTTTCCGTTTTCGTCGAATATGTAGCCGTCGTAACCGTGCGAAGTAAACTCCAGCACATCGGCACCTCTGAAGTATTCGTACTCGCCGAGTCTGTCCTTGGGTATTGCGGTGCTCTCACAGTGAAATCCTATGTTAGGCAATCTGTTTGAGGCAAGGTGCCATTTTCCGATATAAGCGGTTTGATAGCCTGCGTTGTTAAAGTAATGCGCAAGCGTTTTGCTGTCGCTCGGAAGCGGTATTCCGTTGAAGTTGCAACCCAGTTGAGTTGCATATCTTCCGGTTTGCAGGCACGCTCTTGCCGGTCCGCATACAGGCTGACAGGTTATGTTGTTGTGGAATGTAACACCCTCTCTTGCGAGTTGCATAAGATTCGGTGTCAATTCTTCATTTACTGTGTCATAGCGCTGTTGGTCGCTGAAGTAAAAAATAATATTTTTCAAAATAATACCTCTCATATTTGTATTATAATATAATTTGTTTCTGATTATTAGTATAAGGTTGAAAGCGTGTTTTGTCAAATATATATTTGCATTTGTTCTTTCGTTGTGATAATATACCTTTAATAAATTGATTTGTAAAACCAAAAAAGAA
>ERZ1035006.141-NODE-141-length-58943-cov-17.816176_pt1 | contig 58943 bp, 58 predicted proteins | sample MGYA00520694_ERZ1035006 | MGnify/ENA primary metagenome ERZ1035006 (study PRJEB33766, sample SAMN09781746) | gut metagenome | biome: gut microbiome | host: Homo sapiens | place: Madagascar | study: EMG produced TPA metagenomics assembly of the PRJNA485056 data...
GAAAGTACTTGGCTGGAAGCGGCCTGGGAGGATAGATAGCTGCCGGTTAGAAAAAAAGAACTCATACAAAGTATGAGTTCTTTTTTCTATGTGTAGATACTTAAATTTGCACTTTTTCTCTGGATAGTATATAATATCTAAAAAATTTTCCCAAAACCGGGCGAAATTTTAAGCGTGCAACGTAACTATAGGTGAATATAATTTATGGAAGCGTATTTCAATAGTGAAGTATGCATTTCTGGTGTGTTAGTTACGAGGTGACAAGTATGACTTACGAAGAAATGAAATCTAGCGGCAGTAATATGGAAATTATTCCTTGCAAAAGAATGCAGTGCAAGGGAGCAGCTCCATGTGTGCTTAACATCAATTCATATATGAATGTATATGAGTTTGAAGACAAAATCATGAAGTATATGTGTAATATGCGCCCTGTCATGGACGAATTCATCTGCGTAAATCTTGATGTAATTGCAGATAGACCCGTCGACTTCATCCAAAGTCTGGTTGAAGGATATATTCGCTATGATGGCGTACATATCAAGAAAAACTATCGTGTTGAGTATGGCAAAATGGATAAAGAGGGCAATAATCATATCTATGTTCTTGAAGCACCAGATGGAGCGTGCGACTATGATATGGCAGTCTCTGTCTTCGCTATGGTGTGCATTGAAGGAAAAGCTCCTTCAGACTGGCACTGGAAAGAGATAACTGAGAAAGTGTTTGCTAAGAAAGAGGAAAGTACAGAAGTCATGCATGTTGAAGGGATTGACTGGAAGGAAGCAGCTTTGCTTAAAAGAAAGATGCGCCGTGTGTTAGGTGCTATTATTGGCGATATCGTTGGTTCTGTATATGAATTCAATGAAATAAAAACGAAAGATTTTCCTTTATTCTCCGAGCATTGCTGCTCAACTGATGATAGCATCATGACGTTGGCTATTGCGAGTGCTTTGGTAGAATGTGAGAAAGATTACAGCAAACTTGCTGCTGAAACGATAAAACAAATGCAGCTTTGGGGAATGAAATATCCTAAAGCAGGTTATGGTAGTATGTTTTCTGATTGGCTCTGCTCGAATAATCCCCAACCGTATAATAGTTTTGGTAATGGCTCGGCGATGCGCGTTAGTCCTGTAGTATATTTTGCTAAATCTTTGGAAGAAGTAAAAGAGCTCTCTAGGATAGTTACCAGCGTAACGCATAATCATCCGGAAGGTATAAAAGGTGCTGAAGCTACTGCAGTTGCAGCCTATATGGCTTTGCACGAAAGCAAAAAAGAAGAAATTTTTGCTGTGATAAATGCTGAGTACTATCCGATGAATTTTACGTTAGACGAGATACGAGCTGACTACGAATTCAATGAAACGTGTCAGGAAACTGTACCGCAGGCATTAAAAGCATTCTTTGAGGCGACAAGTTTTGAAGATGCGATTAGAAATGCCATATCTATAGGAGGTGATAGTGATACAATTGCTGCTATTACAGGCGCGGTTGCAGGTGCTTATTATGGTGTACCGTTACATATTGAGCATAAAGCCTTAAAATATCTTGATAAATTGCAGGTAAGTGCTTATTATCGCTTTGTGAAATATCTATGCGGAGATGCAGAATGGTTTGAAGAATCTTAAGATGGGCATACTGACAATGACAAGCCTTTGGTTGTTCTTTCGTATGTATTAGGGATGGGAGATGATTGATTTTGACTATTTGGAGATTACATGTTAATACTAGTGGTGGTAACTGCGCTGATATTTGCCTTGATAATAATGTGATGGCTGTGGGCCGGTCTATCACTGATAGACACATTGAAAATTTTACCGAAGCTAGGAAAAAGAAGATTTGTGAACAACGTGTAAATATAAATTCTTATGAAGATTATGAGAAGCTGATTAAGAAGTGGAAGGTTTATGATGGTAAATCGTATGTTCCTGCTACTGTGCGTAAGTTATACTGGGAAGTCAAGCCTGATGATTTAGTGTGGATTCGCTATAAAGGCATTTATTATCTTGGTAGAGTTGGAGACACAAGTCAATGGGTCTATAAGATCAATCAGGATAATTTACAAAAAGATGCAGCTATTCAACGAACAGATATCGAATGGTTGGAAGTTGGTGATGAATCTACAGTACCTGGGTTTGTAGCAACGGCATTTATTAAAGGAAGAACTTTGCAACGCATAAATTCTGAAGCAGTGCAAATATTTTCTCAACACTACTATAATACTAAAATAGGCAAAGAGCATTATCAAGGATTGACTATTGAAGCTAATCCAGAGGAATTTTATGATTTGCTTTCTCCAACTGATTGCGAAGATTTGGTGTGTGCGTACTTGTCCTATAAATATAAATATATAGTGATTCCGTCAACCAATAAGAAATCTACAGAACTTTATAAATGTATTTTGCTTGATCCTAAAGATAGAAGTCACGTATATATTCAAGTTAAAAAAGGTAATGTAGATATTGATGCAAACGACTTTAGGCATTTGCAAGGCAAGGTTTTCTTATTTACGAGCGAAGGAACAGTAAAAAATCTTGATTCCAATAATGAAAATATAGAATGTATATCGCCAGAAAAATTGTTCAAGTTTGCTATGTCTGATGCAGCAACAAATATTGTTTCTGATAGCATTAGCTATTGGACAGAATATATGCGGAAGGCATTGAAATGAAATCTCTTCTCCTCACAGCCTTCGACCCCTTCGCTCATTACACAATGAATCCATCGTGGGAAGTCGTACAGGCTTTACCTGAAACTATAAATAACTATCATATTCATAAGCTGCGCGTGCCTAACATCTTTGGCCTTGCGCCGCGCCTGCTGCTCGAGGAGGCACAGCGCGTGCAGCCTGACGTCATCCTTATGACGGGCATGAACAGCGGCACGACGAAAATAGATATCAATCTTGCGGCATTAAACATCAAGGATGCGCTTATCGAGGATAATATGGGACGTAAGCCGTGGAATGAGCCAATTCTTGCTGACGCCCCCGCCGCCTACTTTGCTACAATTCCTGTACATGAAATAGTCCGCTCTTTACGTGCGCAGAAGTTGCCCGTGCAGCTGGAGTTCGCTTCCGGCGGCTATGTCTGCAACGAAATTTTTTACCGTGCTGCCCATGCCTACGCCGGTACGACAACGAAAGTTGGCTTTGTGCATGTACCGTTGCTGCCGGAAATGGTGATGGATGAAAATATGGCCTTACCATTAGAAAAAACTACGAAAGTTTTGCAGGCAATCATCAAAGAATTATAATTTACCGGATAGCTGTCATGGCTATCCGGATTTTGTATATCCGAGCATAAATTTGCATGGTTAAATGCTATTATTTTTCTATGCAAGGCGCTATAATATTAGAAGCAAAGCATATTGGCAGGTGATATGATGTACTTTCAATACGGCGAAACAGAAATAAATTATCTTAAGCGCAAGGATAAGAAACTGGCTTGGGCGATAGAGCAAATCGGTCATATTGAGCGCAAGCTGGACGCTAATCTTTTTGCTGCTGTTGTACGTCATATTGTCGGTCAGCAGATATCATCCAAGGCACAGGCAACTGTTTGGGCGCGTTTGGAGGCAAGGCTGAAAGATGTTACACCTTTGGCAGTGCATGCTGTGTCGGCACAGGAGCTGCAGGGTTTGGGCATGAGCCTGCGTAAGGCAGAATATATCAAGGATTTTGCTGATAGAATTGTCGGCTGTGAGTTTGATTTGCAGGCAGTAGAGCAGATGAGTGACGCAGAGGCAATTACAGCTTTGAGAAGTCTGAAGGGTATCGGTAAATGGACGGCAGAAATGATTTTGCTGTTCTGCCTGCAGCGACCGGATATTTTAAGCTATGACGACCTGGCGATTCAGCGAGGTTTGCGGATGCTCTATCATCATCGTAAAATTACACGCGAGCTGTTTAATAAATACCAAAAGCGTTACAGTCCCTACGGCAGTACGGCAGCCATCTACCTTTGGGAGATTGCCGGCGGTGCGATAGAGGGTATGAAGGATTATGCGCCTGCGAAAAAACGTTAAATTATAAGGGTTCTATTCACCTTAGTGCTACCACGCAAAATAAATGAGGTTGAAGATGTTGTACTATAAAAAAATTTCCTCGCCTTTAGGCGAAATAACTTTACGCAGCGATGGTGAAAGTTTAACCGGTCTATGGTTTGCAGATGATAAGCATTATGGCGATAAAGATATTCAAGATGCGCAAAATGCGGAGCTGCCTGTTTTTGCACTTGCCGAAAAGTGGCTGGCGGAATATTTCGCAGGCTGCGAGCCGAAGGTAAATGTACCTTTGCAATTTACCGGCAGTGATTTTCAGGAAAGTGTCTGGAAGATATTGCAAAAAATCCCTTATGGCAGCCTCATTACTTACGGCGATATTGCGTGCGAAATTGCAGCGCAGCGTGGTCTTGCACGTATGTCGGCGCAGGCTGTAGGCGGTGCAGTGGGGCGTAATCCGTTGTGCATTATTATTCCGTGTCATCGCGTAATAGGCGCTGATGGCAGCCTTACCGGCTATGGCGGCGGTATGTGGCGCAAGGTGCGTTTGTTAGAGATAGAAAGGGCAGATATGAGTAAATTAACTGTACCGACCAAGGGCACAGCGTTATAAAGGAGTTTTTTATGAATAAAATGTATTATCCTGTTGTCGCATTGGCATTGGGACATCTTGTTACCGATATGCAGGCAGGTGCGCTGCCTATCGTTTTACCGCAGCTGAAGGAGCTGTTTTCCTTGAGCTATTCACAATTGGCAGCGATTGTGCTGCTGCAAAATATTATGTCATCCGTTATTCAGCCGGCCTTCGGCTATCTTACCGACAGGCGCTCGCTGCCGCGCTTTCTACCGCTTTGCGCGGCGCTGGCAGGTGCAGGCTTCGCCTTTGTAGGCTGGGTATCAAGCTACACGCTGCTTTTGTGTACTGTTATCTTCATCAGCCTGGCGAGTGCAACATACCATCCGCAGGCTTCTAAAACTGTCAACTTTTTGAGTGATGATACTAACCGCACGAAGAATATGGGCTTATTTTCTATCGGCGGTAACGCCGGTATGGCGGTGGGTTCTATCTTCATGACCTTCCTTTTAGGCCTGGCCGGCGGCATTCATAACACCATGTATTTTGCTGTCCCCGGCTTGCTTGTCTTTTTACTGATGGCTAAGGCGATGCCTGATTATATCCGTGTCAACAAGGAGCATGAGGTACAGCAGGCTAAGAAGGCTGCTGACGGTACAAGCGAAAAAATGTCGTATTTTGCGCTCTTTTTGATTTTGTTCTATATCTTTATGCGTTCTTCTATTCACAGCGGTATTTCAACATATCTGCCGTTGTATTTTATGAAGTTCCGCGGCTTTGAGGCAGTTTTCTCCAGCAGTCTGGTGTCCGGCTTCCTCTTAGGCGGTGTGGCAGGTACCTATGTCGGTTCAATTTTGAGTGACAGGTTGGGAGCACGTAAAATTCTTTTGGGCTCTATTACGCTGAGCATTCCGGCGATTTATTGTATTACGATTGCTACGACGAAGCTTTTTGCTATGGCTTCTGTTGTTATTGCCGGCTTTTGCATCATCGGTTCCTTTGCAACTACGATTATAATTGCGCAGTGCATGATGCCTAATAATGTTGGTATGGCGTCCGGTCTGACAATCGGCTTCAGCGTTGGCTTAGGCGGTTTTGGCGTAACAATTCTCGGCGTGCTGGCCGATAAGTTTGGTCTGCCGATGGTTATGCAGCTTTTGGTGTGGTTGCCGATTGTAGCGGCGATTACGGCTATTTGGATTCCGATACCTAAAAAATTACAAAAATAAAATAACATATGCTGAAAAAATGGTCCTCGGAACTTTTCGTTTATCTTAGGTAAATCATATAATAATTTTTTACAGAGGGGTATTTTCTTATGGATAATTACAGACTTGGCATTTTGTATGGCCTTGGAGCCTATCTTTTATGGGGCGTGCTGCCGATATACTGGAAGCTGTTGCAGCATGTAGAGGCGATGGAAATTTTGGCAAGCCGTTTTTTATGGTCGGCCGTTTTCGTCTTTCTTTTATTACTTGCAACAGGCAAGCTGAACATCTTCATTCAGGAAACCAAGGCGATTTTCAGTACGAAAAAGACAGCCTGCTGTATGGTGTTGGCAGCAATTATGATCAGCTTCAACTGGGGTATTTTTATCTGGGCGGTAGAAGCTGGACGCATTGTAGAAACAAGCATGGGCTATTATATCAGCCCGCTGATGAATGTACTCTTTGGTGTAGTATTTCTGCGTGAGCGCCTTGCGAAGCTGCAGATTGCAGCAGTTAGCTGCGCTGCTGTCGGCATTGGTGTGATTATTGTCCATAATGGCGGCCTGCCTTGGGTAGCACTGACGCTGCCATTAACCTTTGCCTTCTATGGTTTACTGAAAAAAATTATTGTTGCCCAACCGATGACGAGTATTCTGTTGGAAACACTATTGATTTCGCCTTTGGCTACAGGCTACTTATATTACCTTAGTATTAACGAAGGTACTGTTTATCAAAGCTGCGATATGAATACGCTGCTGCTTTTGGCAGGTGCCGGCGCTGTTACGGCGACGCCGATGCTGTTGTTTACGGCCTGCGCGCGCAAGCTGCCGTTGAATATTGTAGGCTTTTTACAATATATTTCGCCTTCTATATCACTGATGATAGGCGTGCTGATTTACGGTGAACCGTTTACCGGTACTACTGCTGCAGCCTTTGGCTGCATTTGGGCGGGACTGGCGCTGTTCATCTGGTCACAGATAAGAAGATAAAAATAAACTCCTGCAGGCAGGCTAGAGGCCCGTCAGCAGGAGTTTTTGCGTTTAGCAATAATGCCCATTTTTGAAAAATATATGCTGATTATGCTATAATTATATTTGTTTTTTATGGAGGTGTTACAATGAGCTTTTTCTCAGATAAGTGGCGCGGTATTATCTTATGTGCTGTTTTGGCAGTGCCGTGTTGGTTTTTAGGCAAGCTGGTGCCTGTTGTCGGCGCACCGGTCTTTGCAATTCTTTTAGGCATGCTGGTGGCGCTTGTGTGGCCCGTACAGGCTGCGTTTAAGAGCGGTGTAGGCTTTGTATCTAAAAAGGTGCTGCAGTACGCAGTAATCCTGCTTGGCTTCGGTCTGAATATTTCCGTAGTACTGGCAACCGGCAAGCAGTCACTGCCGATTATCGTCTGCACGATTGCAACCTCGCTTATCGTAGCTTATGTATTGCATAAGGTGATGAATATTCCTGGCAAGATTTCCACACTTATCGGTGTTGGCTCGTCTATCTGCGGCGGCAGTGCGGTGGCAGCGACAGCGCCTGTCATCAAGGCAGACGATGAAGAGGTAGCGCAGGCTATCAGTGTTATCTTTTTCTTTAATGTGCTGGCAGCGCTGCTTTTCCCCTGGTTAGGTACAGTGTTGGGATTTTCTACGACAAGCGGTGAAGCCTTCGGTATTTTTGCCGGTACTGCTGTTAACGATACTTCTTCTGTTACGGCAACAGCGGCAACCTGGGATGCAATGTTCGGTCTGGGAACGGCAACTTTGGATAAGGCGGTGACGGTAAAGCTGACACGTACGTTGGCGATTATTCCGATTACGCTGGTATTAGGTTATCTTGTGGGTAAACGTGAACAGGATGCAAATCATGAAGTGAATATCAGGAGCATTGTGCCGAGCTTTATACTGTACTTCGTACTGGCTTCACTTATCACTACGTTGGCGACAAGCATGGGCGTAGCAGCAGAGGTTTTTGCACCTCTCAAATGGCTTAGTAAGTTCTTTATCGTTATGGCGATGGCTGCGGTAGGCCTGAATACAAATATCGTCAAGCTCGTTACAACAAGCAGCAAGCCTTTGGGACTCGGTCTTGGCTGTTGGGCAGGCATTACGGTTGTAAGCCTGCTTTTGCAGCATCTGCTTAATCTCTGGTAAGCAAATAAAATTTAATTTTGCACAGGAAACAGCGACAAATAATAGTTTGTTCGCTGTTTTCAGCGTTTTTAAAGGCTGTTTTGCTTGTGAGCGGGACGAAGCGGGACCCCTAGATATAGTGTTGTGGAAATCTCCCCCTAGTTGTTATTAAAGTTATCCACAGATTGTGCATAACATGTTGATAATTGTGTAAAATCCTTGTAAACAAGCCACTTTTTTCTCAGAGGCTGGTGGATAACACTCTGCATAACTAAAAGTTATGCACAAAAACTGTGGATAAGTCTGTTGATACTGTTGATAACCTTACACTAAATATCGGAAATAGAGGATATAATTTCCGGGAAAACAAGATAATTTCCTATTGCTGAGGTGGTATTTTGTATACAAACGCAAGTTTTTTTGCTATCTGCAAAGTTTTTGCTTGCGTAATAGACGATTTTTGTTCATAATATTATTATGACTAATTGTAAGTAAATGGAGGAAGATTAGGTTATGGCATTAAAGCAAATGGATGCATTGGCAGCTTTGCGTGAGGCTGCAGGTGAAGTTATAGAAACTTCTTTGTGTGATGTACAGGGTAACTGGCTGGCACTGGTAGATACTGAGGAAGGCAAGCGCCTGGCTTTTGCTGCGAAGGGTGAAGCTGCTTTGAGCGCACTGTGGAAGGATGTTGAAAAGGAAGCAGACGTTAAGGACGTACATGTTTCTGTTATGGCGTTAAATGCGAATAATGCTGCGCTGGTGCGCCGCTATGTTAAATGGACCGCACCTACTGCCTGCGGCACTAAAGGTGCTAGCATCGGCTTCAGCGATTGGCTGGGCGAGGCAGATGCAGTTGTGGCGGAGCTGTTCGGCAAGCGTCAGCTGAAACCGGTATTAGTTGATTTTACTACCGAGGACAGCGAGGCTTTGCAACGCTATTTTGCGCAGGCTGTGGATACCGCAACTTGGGGCGTGCTCGAAGAGGGCTACAAGGAAGGCTACGGCGCTAATGCTGCTGGCCTGAAAACCGAAGAGGAAATCGTTAAGGCTCTGCTTTACGGCTACAGCATGATTGGCTTTGACTGCAGCGATAAAATTGACCTGGGCATTGAAAAGCTGTCTGACGAGGATGTTGACAAACGCTTTGAGCAGTTTAACGAAACCTTCCGTGCTGCTGTGCATGCATCCTATCTGAACGCAGAGTTTAAGGTTGGCACCAGCAAGATTACCTTTACCGAAAATCAGCTGCACCGCATTGTTTTGGAATACGGCGAAGCAATTATGCATATCCAGTTCATCTACAACTCCTATTTGAAAAATACTCCGTGGGATATTGACTTTGAGCTGGATCTGTCCAAGCCCGGTAAGGTGCTGACTCCGCAGGAGCATTATCTGATCGGTAATGAGCTGCAGCGTAACGGTATTAAGCTGAGCTCTATCTGCCTCGACCCGCTGAAGGACGCAGAGGCTGTAAACGATAACCTGCAGCTGCACTGCGAGATTGCCGACACCTTCGGCTATCGCCTGAGCTTTAAAAATGCGGATATCGCTATGAACGATACTGCTGCTGCTATGAAATATCTGAAGGGCAAGGTTCATTTCAAAATGAACAATATCCTCTGGATGAGCGCAATAGAGCTGGTAAAAGCTCTGGATGCCGACCTGTTCGGCAAGCTGTGTGCTGCCTGCGGCTGTGAGCTGACAGCAGACGCTGCTGACCGTGCACTGGTGCTTGGCTACAGAAAGGCGCTGAATCCGAAAGAGGAAGGCAATGTTGCTGCTGACATGAAGGCTTTCCTGGAAGCACATCATGCTGAATATGCTGCTGCAATCAAAGAGAATGTTGCTGCTAAATTAAAGAATATCTAAGATAAAAAATTTAAGGACTTCCCAAAAAAATTTTTGGGAAGTCTTTTGTTTTAAACGATACAAAACAGCGTCTTTAACGTGTTTTTGCATAATGAATATTAGTGTACTTTGTCTACTGAAAAGTAGCGCGAAATTTTTAATCATCTGATTAGTTTACGTGCAATAGACAAAAGGCTGAAAATGTTCATGTACAGTGACTAAAAGAAGAAAAATGTAAAATTTTACAAAAAGGTGTTGACAAACGATTTAGATGGGTGTATAGTATCAGTAATTTCAAATTGCAAACCAAAGGTTATGATTGGGACTAAAGATAAGCGTAGAGTTTTAGAGAGCCGGTGTCTGGTGCAAACCGGTACGAAGCCTTATTGATTAAATCACCCATGAACTCGTCAGCGAAAGCTTTGCAAGTAGACTGATGCGCAACGGATGCGTTATTTCCGAGCCGGTTGATGGACTGGTGCTGAAAGTAATAAATTAGGGTGGTACCGCGTATTACACGCCCCTGCATATATGCAGGGGCGTTTTTTTATACTACTCCTGAAAAGTCCATCAAAAGATAATTGACGTAGTAGAAAATTAAGGTGTTCTTGATAGGAGGAATTAACATGTTTGAAAAGGTATTGGTAACTGGTCAGAATGATGAAACTTTATTGCCGCGTGTATTGCGTGTGCTTTCCAAGCAAGGTGCTCAGGTACGCTCCCTGCGCATGGATGCAGAAGAAAATCGTCTGAAGCTGGAAATCCAGCTGGCAGATGTAGCTGCTGCTCAGGTTGCCAAGCTGCTGGCTAAGCAGGTTGCAGTTGAGTCTGTAGCTACTATGGCGTAAGGGGGACGGACTGATGAAGCTGAAGGGCTCAGAAGCCATTGTAAAGGTCCTTTTGGAGCAGGGCGTAGATACAGTCTTCGGTTATCCCGGAGGTGCTGTGATTCCTCTGTATGATGCATTGTACGATGCTCCGCTGAAAAATGTGCTGACCGCACATGAGCAGGGCGCTATTCACGCAGCTGACGGCTATGCCCGTGCGAGCGGCAGAACCGGCGTATGTATCGCAACCTCCGGTCCTGGTGCTACAAACATTGTTACCGGCCTGGCAACTGCTTATCTTGATTCCATTCCGCTGGTAGCGATTACCGGTCAGGTTGGCGTAAGCATGCTGGGACGTGATTCCTTCCAGGAGATTGATATTGTCGGCGTTACAATGCCGATTACCAAATACAACATGCTGGTACGCAGCAAGGAAGAGCTGCTGCCGGCACTGCGCAAAGCATTTGCCTTGGCGCAGGAGGGCAGACAGGGACCTGTGCTGGTGGATATTCCCAGCAGCGTGCAGGTTGAGGAGCTGGAATGGAGCGAGCCGCAGGCAGCTTCTGCAGCAGATGAGTTGCCGCAGGCAACACCGGAGCAGCTGCAGCAGGCAGCGGCAGTGCTGAACAAGGCACAGCGTCCGGTACTGCTGGTTGGCGGCGGCGCTGTCAACAGCGGCGCGCAGGAAGAACTGCTGGAGCTGGCCAAGAAGGCTGATTTGCCGGTAGTAAATACGCTGATGGGCATCGGCGTTTATCCTGAGTCTGACGAACGCTCCCTAGGCATGACCGGCATGCATGGTCATATCGCTTCCAACATGGCTGTAGCGCAGGCTGATGTGCTGGTAGTAGCCGGCAGCCGCTTCAGCGACCGTGTAACCGGTGACCGCAACCGTTACGTAGGACAAAAGACGATTATCCAGCTTGATATCGACCCGACGGAAATAGATAAAAATATAGCAACAAGCCTTTCCGTAATGGGTGATGTAAAGCAGACACTGCAAAGCCTGCTGCCGTTGGTACAGAAGGCAGCGCATGCCGACTGGTGGCAGCAGATTAAGGCCTGGGATGCAACAGAGGACCGCAGCCTGCTGGCAGGTGACCGCCTGACAGCTCCCTGGATGATGAAGGAGCTGAGCCGCAGCTTTGAAGGCGAGCATCCGATTTATGTAACTGACGTTGGTCAGAACCAGATGTGGGCAGCACAGCATTTAGTTGTTGATAAACCGCGTCACCATCTGACGAGCGGTGGCTGTGGTACGATGGGCTTCGGTCTCCCTGGCGCGTTGGGTGCAGCCTTTGCCGAGCCTGATAAGCAGGTAGTGCATATCTGCGGTGACGGCGGCTTCAAGATGACAGGCATGGAGCTGTATACGGCAGCTCGTGAAGGCAAAAAGCTTATCAGTATCGTTATTAATAACAGCTGCTTAGGCATGGTCCGTCAATGGCAGCAGCTCTTCTACAACGAGCATTACTCCAATACGCTGCTGACAGAGTTTGACTTCATCGGTTTTGCTCATTCCTGCGGTGCAGGCGGTCGCAGAGCAGCGACCTGCAAGGAATTCCAGGAGGCGCTGAAGGCAGCGCGTGAGGCTGACAAGCCCTTCCTGATTGAGGTAATCGTAGAGCAGGGTGACCTGGTAGAGCCGATGGTGGCAGCCGGTGCGGCGGTAGATGACTTCGTCAAGATTAACAGATGCAGATAAACAGCTATAAATAAGGGAAATTTTTTATTAAATTTATATATTAAAATAAGGGAAAAGAAAGAGGTAATAACAATGGTTAAAATGTATTATGACAGCGATGCGAATCTGGAATTATTGAATGGCAAAACAGTTGCTATTATCGGCTATGGTTCTCAAGGCCATGCACATGCACTGAACCTGCAGGAGAGCGGCGTAAACGTAGTTGTAGGCCTGTATGAAGGCTCCAAATCCAAAGCTAAGGCAGAAGCTGCCGGCCTGAAGGTTATGACTACCGCAGAAGCTGCTAAGGCTGCCGATATCATCATGATGCTGATTCCTGATGAAAAGCAAGCTGCTACATATAAAAAAGATATTGCTCCGAATCTGGAGGCAGGCAATGCTCTGGCTTTTGCACATGGCTTCAACATTCACTTCGGTCAGATTGTTCCTCCTGCTGATGTAGACGTATTTATGGTTGCTCCTAAAGGCCCCGGCCATTTGGTTCGTCGTACCTATACAGAAGGCAGCGGTGTTCCCGTTCTGGTAACTGCTTACCAAAACCCGACCGGCAAGGCTCACGACCTGGCTTTGGCTTATGCTAAGGGCATTGGCGGTACCCGTGCAGGCGCTCTGGAAACCACCTTCCGTGAAGAAACCGAAACCGATCTCTTCGGCGAGCAGGCAGTTCTCTGCGGCGGCGTTTGCGCTCTGATGAACGCAGGCTTTGAAACCTTGGTAGAAGCAGGCTATGAGCCTGAAAGCGCATACTTCGAATGCATGCATGAGATGAAGCTGATTGTTGACCTGATGTATGAAGGCGGCATGGCTAAAATGCGTCATTCCATCTCCGATACCGCTGAATATGGCGATTATGTAACCGGTCCTCGCATTATCACTGCTGAAACCAAAGCTGCTATGAAACAGGTTCTGGCTGAAATTCAGGATGGTACCTTTGCTAAGAAATGGCTGTTGGAAAACCAATGCGGCCGTCCGCAATTCAACGCTATGCGTCGTCGTGCTGCAGCAACCCAGGCTGAACAGGTTGGCGCACAGCTGCGTGGCATGATGAGCTTCCTGAAGAAAAAATAATCAACAGCTTACAAGCACTTTTAGTGCAGAAAATAAAAATAAGGGAAAGAGCGTAATCCGCTAAAGGCAGCGTACAGAAAAAAATAGCTGCCGTGATTACGATAAACAAAAATAAGGGAAAGAGCGTAATCCGCTAAGGACAGCATACAGAAAAAAATCAGCTGTCCGGATTGCGAAAAATAAGGGAAAGAGTGTGAGCCGTAAACGCAGCATAGAAAAATAAAAGCTGCGAGGCTTGCAGTAATTAAAAATAAGGGAAATATTAAAAGGTCGCTTACCTGTGCATCAGATGCAGGAAGCGGCCTTTTTGACATGCCGGCATAATGTTTTTGATATAAAAAGCCTCCCGGCGCATCTGCGCGAGGGAGGCTTTGTTGTATCTGTAATAGAACGTAATATATTAAGCGTGAGCAGGATTTTTCTTTTTAATAAGAGCGAACACCTTTAAGGAGCAGCAAAGGAGGAGCACTGCACTGACAGCAAGCACAAAGAAACCATGTCTGCTGCCAAGCATAGTAGCATGCGCAATGTTTGCCGGTTCCGCAGCTTGTGCGGTCGCAACAATCGTACTGATAACCGCCGTACCGACTGCGCCTGCCAACTGCAGCAGCGTGTTCATAGCTGCGTTGCCGTCGGCGTTCAGCTCTTCCGGCAGCTGACTCAGACCATTGGTCATAATCGTTCCCATGGAAAATCCCTGGCCAAAGGCGAAGAACAGGTAGAAGATGATGAAGAGCAAGGAGCTTAACTCACCGGGATAAAGGCTGTAGCAGATAATGGATATGAGAATGGATGCATTGCCTAATAAAATCGGTCGTTTGGCACCAAATTTATCCAACAGCCTGCCGCTGATAGGCGCAAGCATAGCACCGATAATACAACCCGGAAGCAGCAGACAGCCGGCGGTAAAGGCGTCCGTATGCGAAACAAGCTGCGCATAGTTGGGGATTAAAAAACCAAGGCCAAGGCAGATAAAGCCGACAAGCAGAAGGCTGACTGTGCTGAGAGTATAGGGCAGATAACGGAAAATCTGTACGCGTAAAAGCGGCGCGCTGCTGCTTAATGATTGCTTGTAGAAGGCAGTTAAAGCAACAAAGCAGATTGCGAAAAGGGCAAGCACTTCAAGACTGAACCAGCCGAAGTCAGAGGCAATGCTGGTGGCGAAAATCAGGCTGCTGAAGCCGATAACAAGCAGAAGATATAAGCTGAAGTTAAAGCTGCTCTGCTCCAGCTTGCCTGCCTGACGGATATTTTTGATACCTAAGACGGCAGACAGCAGTAAAAATGGCAGCAGGCTGACAAAAATCATGCGCCAGCCTAAGTAACTGACAATCATACCGCCGAGAGATGGGCCGACAGCCGGTGCCATGGCGGTGATAAGCGAGGCTATGCCAATCATAAAGCCCAGGCGTTCACCGGGAACCTGCTCCAGAATAATGTTAAACATCATCGGCAGGGCGATGCCTGTACCGATGCCCTGTAGCAGCCTGCCGATAAGAAGAACGTTAAAATAAGGTGAGCAAGCGGCGAGCAGCGTGCCAGCAAGAAAGCTGCTGATAGCAGCAGTAAACAAGCTGCGCGTAGAGAAACGTCGTTTAAGATAGGCAGATGTTGGAATAATCAGTGCCAGCACCAGCAGATAACCGGTGGTTATCCATTGTACGAGTGAGGTGCCGATATTAAATTCGTGCATGAGCGTGGGGAAGGTGACGTTCATAGCGGTTTCGACAACCACGCCGCTAAAGGACATAATGCCGGCGGCGATAATTGATAATAGTAAGCGTGCATCCAACACACGCGTGGAGCTGTCAGTCATTATTTTTCTCCTTTTTTTGCCTGATAGCGGGAGCGTGGCCTTGCAGCTCAGGCTTATGGGTGGACATGGTTTGGTAGAGCTTGGCAATGGTGGCTGCAGTGGTGTTGATATCTGCTTCGCTGATATCGGTAAGCTGTGTTGACAGCCAGCCGTGATATTGTTCAATGTAATAGGCGTGAATCTTTCGTCCTGCGTCTGTCATACGCAGTCTGACGATGCGTTTATCCTGATCATCGCTGAACTTTTCGATAACATTGATTGCCTGCAGCTCGCTTACCAGACGAGTGATGCCGGGGCGAGTTACCTGCAGCAGGTCCGCAATATCACTTACCTTGGGAGGCTGTGCGGTGCGTTCCAGGTATTCGATATAGTCCAGCACTTTAAGATTGCCGGGAGTTAAGCCTTCCGGCAGAGGTGGCTGCAGCTCTACTACACGCTTTGCTTCGTGGCAGGCGATGAGCAGAGTTTTGATTGCTTCGATAGGCAGTTTATGTGTCATGATGATTCTCCTTTATAAATGATTACCGAAAGTAATTATCAAAGATAATTATATTGCGGTGGTGGGGGATTGTCAAGGAGAGGGGGAGGAATGGAAAATAATGTAATGATTTGCTGAAAACTGTTTAAGCGAAATGTTGTAGTGGGAATATGAAAATAGGCTCTTTTTTCTATTATCCTCATGAAATATGCAGTAGTTGCATATTTTATCCTCATAAAATCTGCACTGATTGCATATTTCATGAGGATAGCTTAAAATAGAGTTAAAAAGAATGTTTAAGACACTTAAAAACTGATTGTGCAAGTGTTGTAATTCGAGTATTGAAGTGGAGAAGCATAAATGTTATCAAATTTTACCCAGCAGGATATTTCCAGTGCATCCTATCTAACCAAGCTGACCTGGGGTGATGAGATGGCGCTGACTAATGATGGCTTGAAGGATGTGCTGTACGAGGCGATGGTGCGCTATTATTATCGCAGTAAGGCCTTTTCTTTAAAAATGACGGATGAAGACGGCATGCAGGGCTTTTTGTTGGCGGCGCCCTTGAGTGAGCGTGATAATTCCCAGTCCTGGTTAAAGAAAAATCTGCATCATTTTGAGTGCGAGGAACAGGATCTTGTTTACGATTATCTGCGCTATTTGTCTTATAACGGACAAAAGGTGAGGGCGTTGGCAAATCCGGAGGATTTGCTGCTGTGCCTGTTTTTGAGTATGAAAAGCGGCGTTGGCAGCAAGCTGCTGCATAATGTGGAAGCGATTGCGCAGAAAAAAGGCGTTAAAAAGCTCTATTTATGGGCAGATGCTACCTGTGATTATGAATATTATCGCAAGCGTGGTTATAGTGAAGCAGCGCATTTTACGAATAATATTCTGCCTCAGCTGGGTGCACAGGAGACATGGATATACAGCAAGGAGCTGAAGGAGTTATTGTAAATGTTGCATGAAATGAGTGATGCTTTACCGGCTTGTCCGGTAGAAATTACGCTGACCTTAATCAGTGATAAATGGAAGGTGCTGATTTTACGTGACCTTTTGACGGGAACAAAGCGCTTTGGCGAATTGAAAAAATCTTTGGACGGAGTCAGCCAAAAGGTGTTGACATCACAGCTGCGGCAGATGGAAGCCAGCGGCCTGCTGACGCGCAAGGTTTATGCTGAGGTGCCGCCGCGTGTTGAATATACGCTTACTGAGCTTGGTTACAGTCTGCGGCCTGTTTTGGAGGCAATGCGTGACTGGGGCGAGGCGTATAAGAAGAGATTTTGATTTGAGTATATAAGCAAAACCCCCGCCCGCAAATGCAGGTGGGGGTTTTACAATATATGGGGGAACAAGAAGAAAACTTTTTACAGACGGCTTACATGGCCGATGAAATAATGGCCCCAGGAAACACGCGCAAGTGCTTCCATGGTCAGCAGGCTGAGGCTGAGCATAATGATGAAGAGCAGCGGATAAAAGCAGAGCTGCTGCGGTGACATATGCAGCAGTGTAAGCAGCTCGCTGCCGACATACATATAAATGATGTGAATTAAGAATAAACCGAAGGAATAGTTGCCAAGATACATCATAAAGCGCTTGCTGAGGCTGTCCTGTGATTCCAGGGTGCAGGCATAACGGAAGAGCATAGCGATGATGATGCTGTACAGAAACAGGTTGAGTGGGAAGCAGACAAATTCCAACAGCGGCAGGATATGCAGGTAGTATTTAGCAAACCAGCAGCCGCCGATTAAAATCAGATTCAGGATGAAGCCTGTCATCAAAAGAACGTGATGGGTGTCAATCCAGCGCAGCATTTTTTTATGGTAGATATAAGCCAGCATACCAAAGGAGAAGTAGGCGATATAACGCAGAAAGGTGGTAATTTCTAACGTTAAGATGACTGCCTGATTGCTGCAGCTGATATTGTTGCAGATTTTCCAGAACAGCTGCAGCAGGATTACCTGAATAATAAAGCGATGCAGCCTGTGATGCAGACGGCAACGGTTAAAATAACGCAACAGCAGCGGGTAGATCGCATAAAAACCAAATAACGCCCGGAAAAAGGCCATGTGAACAGCGCTGCTGCCGGTGACGATAAGATAAGCTGCCTGCTTAAGCGTGAAGCTGGCGTTGCTGAAGAACCAGGCACCGCCAAGGTACAGCAACGAAAACAGCAAATACGGCGAAAGCACCGACAGGAACATTCTGCGGAAGAAAGACCACTTGTAATAATCGGCATGGCGGTTATGGCTGATGAACATATATCCAGAAACAAACATTACCAGGGGTACGGCAAAGAGGGAGATAATGTCCAACAGCATTTCGGAAATAGTGACCCACGATTCCGCGTGGGCATGGCTGAAGTACCAGGTAGTGTGCATCAGCATGACACCCAGCACTACGAAGCCACGTAACAATAGGGGAAAACTCATAGCTTTATACATCTTCTTTCTCTCTAGTAGAGTTATTGTACTACTTTTAAATTTACAGTCAAATAGCGATTAAGCATTTACATTATAACTAAATGGAATATAAAAAGTTGACAAACTATGACAGATAACATATAAGCATTAATATTATTACTCCTATACAGGTTGACGCTTGACAAAGACGGCGGCAGCGCAGATAATTTGAGTAGAATATATAACAGATTGAGGAGGATACTGAAATGGAAAAACAGGAATGGCAAGGTTATGTACAGAAGGTAGCAAGCTGTGATTACCCGATACCGTTGAATCTGATAAACGATTATGATGATTGGAAATGCCGCAGCAACGTAGGACGTATGCTGATGATTTTAAAGGACATCGAGGGCGCTATGGCGGTGCTGGCAACCGTGAAGGATGTGCAGCCGGATATGGAGGATGCACCGGAGTTCGGACTCAGTGAGGCGGAGCATAAGGTTCTGTGCCTGCGTGATATTGCCGAAATCGTCTGGCGCCTGACCGGCACCGGAGATGCGCCGATTGTATATTTGAATGAAGCCTACAGACTATGCCGTGAGTACAAGAAGGTTTTCCGCAGTGCGGACCGTGGTGCTATTTGGGCGCGCAGACTGGAGCTGCAGCGTTCCTGCGGCGCCGAGGATGCTGCATTGAGCGAGGCGAGAGCTATGCTGGAGGCGGAAAAGGCTGTGGAAGGCGTTAATCCGTACCGTTTCCACGCACTGAAGTTTATTGCGGAAAGCATGGCGGAGCAGGGCGATTATGCTAAGGCTGCGCTGCTTTTGGCAGATGCGTATAAATCCTTCCCGATGAACGATGCTGCCCAAAAGGCTCTTGCTGAGGCCGAGGCTGCAGCAGATGCTAAGGAAAGATATGCTATGTACCATCACTGCACCACGATTCAGTACCAGCCGTGGGAGAAGGATAGTGTGCCGACGCTGGAGGATGTACGCCGCCTGCAGGAGCGTAACTTTGCACGTCGCGAGGCAGCGAAGGCTGCCGGTGAGGAGCCGGATGAAAAGGGTTCTTTCCAAAGTTTAATTAAGTAATTAAAATGATTGATTAAAAGATTTTGTACGCACTTTTCACGAATCTGTTACAATTAGTAGCAGGTAATAAAAATGTGAGAAGGGATGTACTAATATGAATAAAAACTTTTTGGCTTTAGGCTTAGCTGCAGCACTGCTGGCACCCCAGGTAGCAGGCGCTGAAGGCTTTGCTATTAACGAATGGTCTGCTGAAGGCGTTGCTATGGGCGGTGCGCGCATGTTTGCTGAGGACGATGCTGCCAACGTAGCTTATAACCCTGCTTCTATCACCAAAGTAAAGGGTGAGGCAATGAAGAGCAGCTCCACCTATCTGAGCCCGCACGGCAGCTACAAGCTGTATGATCGTACTGGTGCAGAAATAAAAGACGAACCTACCCATAATAAGGTTCATGCCGGTTGGGCAGTAGGCAGCTATTACGTAAGACAGATTAATGATAAAGAATGGTTCGGCATCGGCGCTTTCCCGCGCTTTGCTATGGTATCCGAATTTGAAAGAGAAAGCAAGGCATCTACCAATGCATTTTTCTCTAAGCTGAACGGTGTCAGCGTTACTCCGACCTATGCGCACAAGTTCGACAAAAAATGGAGCGCAGCAGTTGGTGCAGAAATCAACTATGTTGGTCTGGAGCTGCAGAAGAACGTAAATCTGAACTTGGGGCCTTTAGGCAATGTTAATGGTACTACGCAGATTGAGGGCGAAAGCTATGCTTTAGGCTGGAATGCTGCTGCCAACTATACTTTCGATGATAAAAATGAAATTGGCGTAGTTTATCGCAGCCGTATTAAGCATTCCTTAGAAGCAGACTTAAAAGGTTATGGAACAAAAAGTCCAGTAGTTGGTGGCGGTGATGTCTTTGGTAATGCTTATGGCGTAGTAACCTTGCCAGATAGCTGGGATATCGGTTATAACCATAAATTTGACAAGAAAACTCGTCTGGAATTGAAAGCTACTCGTACTAACTGGAGTACTTATGATGCTTTGAATGTTTATTTTGATAGATCTCTGATAGGTGTTGGCGATTATGTAAAAGGCTCTCCGTCTGCTAAAAACTGGGAGAGCGGTTGGCGTTATGCTATCGGCTTAGAGCACAACCTGAGCGATAAGTATGCTGTTATGGCAGGTTTTGCTTTTGATGAATCCTCCATTCCTTACGAGGGCGGTGACTTCATTGTACCGACCGGTCTGCGCCGTACCTATTCCATCGGTGCCCGTTACAATGATAAGAAGCAGACCGTTGCTGTTGCTTTAGGCTGGATGGATGTCGGCAATCTGGATTTCGCCGGTCATGCTACCGATGCTTATAAGAGCGCTCATGCTTACGATAGCTTCACTAAGATTGCTTCTATTTCCTACCAACGTAAATTCTAATTTTATCTTTTAGTTTTAACGGAGCTGCTGCACGAAAAAGTGCAGCAGCTCTTTTAATATGTCTGCTGTTTGTGCTACAATAGGCTTAACAAGGTTATTGGCGAAAGGAGAAATGTAAAATGAAATGTGATTGCGCTAATTGTCCTACACATGCCTGCTACACCAAGGGTGTGAACTGTACAGGCGTGCCCTTGGAGGCTGTCAAGGAAGCCTATACCGAGGAAGAATTGAAGCTTATGCAGGCTGCTGCCTACGTTGAAGGCACGTTCTACAGCAATATCTGCCGCTTGCAGGAAACTGCGGAGTTTGCCAAAGCTATGGGCTACAAAAAGCTGGGCATGTCTTTCTGCATCGGTCTGAATGCAGAAGCACGCTATATTGCCAAATATTTTAAGCAGCAGGGCTTTGAGTTTTACAGCGTATGCTGCAAAAACTGCAGCTTCCCCAAAAAAGAGCTGGGACTGAAGCAGGTTAAGCCGGAGCTGGAGCATGAAGCAATGTGCAATCCTAAATTCCAGGCTAAGTTTTTGGCAGAAAAGGGCGTTGAGCTGTACATTTCCTGTGGCCTGTGCGTTGGACACGATGCTATTTTCAATATGAACGCCGAAGGTCCGGTAACGAATCTGGTAGTTAAGGACCGCCTGCTGGCCCACAATCCTTTAGGCGCTATTTATTCCCGTTATTGGAAGCGCAAGCTGGGAATTATGGACGAAGGCGAGGTATAAAATACACTGAATTATGCAGGGAGTAATCTCGGAGAATAATTAAAATTTTCTCTTGGATTACTCTCTGCTAACTCCTTTGTAATTTTCTCGTTAATTGCTGAAAAAATACGGCCTTCCCCGTTGCTTTTTTGTTGCAATTTGATACAATATAATTTACGGAAGGAAGGTACACTAAATGATATTTGATACACATATGCACTGTGATTATTCCTGTGACAGCGAAATGAAATTTGCTGATGCCATAGGCGCAGCCGCTGAGCAAGGGATTGGCATAACGGTTACAGAGCATTGGGATTATGATTATCCGACTAATCCGGAAGCATTTATCTTTGATATAGATGAATATTTTGCGCGCCTGCAGCCGCTGAGCAGCGATAAGGTGCTGATAGGCATTGAAATCGGCATGCAGACACATACTGCGGCTGAGGATAAAAAGGTGGCACAGGCTCATCCGTTTGACTATGTGCTGGCCTCTATCCATTGCATCGGCGGACGTGATTTATACGAGCAGACCTGCTACAAGGGACGCACACGTCAGCAGATTGTAGAAGAATTTTTGCATGATGCTATTACCTGCCTGGAGCAGGAGCGCGATTTTGATGCATTTGCGCATATTGACTATATCTGCCGTTATTGGCCGTATAAGGGGGCGGAGCGCGAGCTGTGCCTGGAGGATGCACCGGAATTATTCGATAAGCTGTTTTTACTTTTGATTGAGCGGAACAAGCCTATCGAAATCAATACCCGTCGCCTGGATGATGCTGCTGCGGTAGCAGGCTTGCTGCCGCTGTATAAGCGTTACCGTGATCTTGGCGGCAAATACTGCACTCTTGGCAGTGACGCCCATTATAAGGAGCATGTGGGGCGCAGATTGCATGAGGCGCTGGCTTTGGCAGCGCAGGCAGAGCTGACACCTGTTTATTTTAAAGCGAGAAGGATGCAGATTATGGAGGGGTTAAAATGAAATGCGTGCGTTTTGAGGATTTGCGGACAGGCAACAAGCGTATAGGCTTTATTGACGGCGATGTTATCCGTTGCGTATATGGTTCTCTGGAAACATATTGGCAGATAACGGACGAAACCTTTGCTATGCGTGATGTACGCTTGCTGGCACCCTGCGTACCGAAGCAGATTATCTGCGTCAGCTTTAATTACCAGAAGCATGCGGCAGAATTCGGTGTAGAAATTCCGCGCGAGCCGAGTATTTTTTCTAAGGCTGCGCATACCGTTGTCGGTACAGGTGCGGATATCATCTGGCCGAAGCAGGTGCAGGAGCTGGCCTTTGGCGCAGAGCTGGGCATTGTTGTGAAAAAGAGGATGAAGAATGTTAAGGCAGAAGATGTACCTAAATATATTTTGGGCTATACCTGTGCTAATGATGTTACGGCCCGCGACCTGCAGCGCAAGGAGCGCCAGTGGCTGCGCTGTAAATCTTTTGACACCTTCTGTCCCTTGGGACCGTGGCTGGAAACGGAGCTGGATCCCAGTGATTTATCCATCCGTTCTTATGTCAACGGTGTGCTTAAGCAGGATGCACGTACTAGCAATATGATTTATAATCCTTATGAAATCTTGAGCTACATTTCCCAAAGCTTTACGCTGGACGCCGGTGATCTGATTTTGACAGGTACTCCGGTTGGTGCCGGGCTCTTAAATGAGGGTGATGAAATCACCGTTGAAATCGAGGGTATTGGCAAGATTTCCAATAGAGTAGTTATGGAATAAGATTTTACAAGACGTGTGTTGCTGCACGTCTTGTATTTTTTTCTTGATTGTGTTATATTTTGACTGATAAGTCAGTGATATATATTGTAATACCGGACTGATACTGCTGCTTGGGAGAGAGCAGCTAAAGGAGGTTCTTTTTTTATGCTTCAGAATATGACGGAAGGCGCACCATTAAAGCTGATTATTCCCTTTATGGTGCCGCTTCTGATAGGCAATGTTTTTCAGCAGCTGTATAATATTGCCGATATTATTATTGTCGGGCGGACGATTGGCGTGAATGCTTTGGCTGCCGTGGGCGCGGTATCACCGCTGTTTATGCTGACGATGGTGCTGACGATTGGTCTCAGCAACGGCTTTACCGTTGTCACGGGACAGCGTTACGGTGCGCAGGATATGCAGGGAATGCGCCGCAGCATTGCTACCTGCGTTGTATTGAGCTTGTTTTTCGTTTTGCTCATTATGGGGATTATGCATTTGGTGATAGACCCGATGCTGGTGATGATGAATATTCCGCCGGAGCTGATGGAGGATGCTTATGCCTATGTAATGATTATTGTCGACGGCTTGCTGGCGATGATGGCCTATAATCTTTTGTCGGGTATTATGCGTTCCCTTGGTGACAGCAAAACGCCGCTGTACTTTCTCATTATTTCTTCGATAGTGAATATTATTCTGGCGCTGGTTTTCATCATCAGCTTTGGCTGGGGCGTACCGGGAAGTGCGTTTGCGTTGGTTATTGCTCAGGCCTTTTCGGCGGTGCTGTGCGTAATTTACATTTATAAGCGCTTTCCGCAGCTGCATATTCATCGCAGCGACTTCAATTTAGATTGGCCGGAGCTGTGGGCACATCTGCGTATGGGCCTGCCGATGGCAGTGCAGTTTTCTGTTTTGGGACTTGGTATTATTATTCTGCAGTCAGTCTGCAATAAATTCGGCAGTGACCAGATTGCCGGCTTTACTACGGCGATGCGCGTAGAGCAGCTGGCGCTGCAGCCGATGATTTCCTTCGGTATTGCTATGGCTGTATTTACGGCGCAGAATTTCGGCGCTCGCCGCTTTGACCGCATCCGCGATGCGGTGCGCCGCTGCTCGCTGCTGACGCTGGCCTTCAGCCTGTTTGCTGCGGTTGTGGTATTTGCTTTCGGCGAAGAGGTTATCGGTATCTTTCTCGATAATCCGTCACCGACGGTTATGGAGTCCGCACATCTTTACATTCTGTATACCGTGCCTGTTTACTTCTTCCTTAGTCAGATTTTTATTTACCGTAACGCCTGTCAGGGCATGGGCGTAAGCATGATTCCTATGCTTTCGGGTGTGGTTGAACTGATAATGCGTTCTATCGCGGCAATATATCTTAGTGTGCCCTTTGGCTATGAGGGCATCTGTATGGCGGAGCCGATTGCTTGGATCAGCTGTGCTGTTTTCGTTTTTGCAGCCTACCACTATTTTGTGCGTCTGTTGGAAAAGCAATATACACCTGTTGACTGAAAATAGTGAGCAGAAAAATATTCCGCTGAACTGCATAGTAATTACGTGCTTGAAATATTTTTACTATGAGAATTTATCTCGACAAAAATTCCTGCGCAGGTTACAATTAAAGTACAGAGAATACATTTAAGGATGGTGAATGCTATGAAAAAAATCTTGCTGTTACTGTCGGTGCTGATGTTTATTTTTACTGCTACCGTATCGGCGGCGAGTGCTGTTTTTTTGAAAAACCAATGGTATGAACCCAGCGAAGGAACAGCAGAGTACGTCAAAGTATTTACAACGGATAATCCTGATTATTATCGTTATATCAACGACAGATTTGCTTTTGCGATTAATCTCCCGGCAAACTTCAATCAGGCCTTCGAGAGCACTAACGGCGATGGCTGTATTTTTAAAGATGAATACGGCTCCAGCTTTACTGTCAGCGGCGGTCATAATATGGGCATGACGCTTGCCGATGAATATAATATGGATATCCAAAATCATCCGTCTGCTGCCTATAAGGCTAAGGGTGATGACTGGTATGTTATTTCCTATCTGGAAAATGACAGGATTTACTACAAAAAGTGCTTTATCAACGGGGAATATTGGAATACCTGGTATTTTGATTATCCGTCCTGGCTGGCAGACAGCTATAATAATAAATGCGCTGCTATCGAGCCTACTTTTACACCCGGTTGGCAATCCGGCAGAGCTGTTTACTGATAAGCTGAACGCGTAACGAAAGTTACGCGTTTTTTCTTTATTTATCACGCCTTGTGTGATAAAATTAATATATTATGGGTTAGTATGTACTGCACCTGCTGACCACCGTTAAATGATAGGAGGCGGAGCTGTGACAGCAGAGCAAAATAATATATATGGAACACTTTATTTATGCGCTACGCCTATCGGTAATCTTGAGGATATGACACCGCGCGCTTTGCGGATGCTGCAGGAAGCGGATTTGATTGCGGCGGAGGATACACGTCATACGCTGCAGCTTTTAAATCACTTCAACATCAAAGGACGCCTGGTGCGTTATGATGAGCATAGCAAGGATAAGCAGGGAGAATATCTTTTAGGCCAGCTGCTGGAGGGCAAAAATGTTGCGCTTGTAAGCGACGCAGGCTTTCCGGGAATTGCTGACCCCGGTGAGGCCTTGGCGCATGATGCGATTGCTCATGGTATCAGAGTGGTGCCTGTTCCCGGTGCCAACGCTGCTTTATGTGCTTTGATTGCCAGCGGTCTGCCGACATATCCTTTTTTCTTCGGCGGCTTTTTGCCTAAGAGCAAGCGCAACAGACGCGAGCAGCTGGAGCAATGGCAGCATATTCCTGCGACGATAATTCTTTACGAAGCACCGCACAGGATTGTGGAAGTGCTGAAGGATATTCTGAATGCCTGGGGCGACCGTCCTTTGGCGGCAGCACGCGAGCTGACGAAGCTGCATGAGGAATTCTACCGTGGCACGGTCAGCGGCTGTCTGGAATGGCTGGAGGCCAATTCGCCGCGCGGAGAGTTCTGTCTGGTGCTTGGTGCCGGTGACGGTGCTTTTGCTGCAGCTGAGGAAGAGCTTGAACCTCTTGACGAGGTGCGCAAGCTGATGGCTGATGGCGTAGATAAAAAGGCTGCCTTGGCGCAGGTAGCAAAAAAACGTAAAATCCCCAAACGGGAGCTATATAATCAACTAATTTCTGAAGGAGATGGGTCTGACAATGACTAAACCGAGTTATTATATTACAACACCAATTTATTATCCGAGTGACAATCTGCATATAGGCCATGCCTATTGCACAACTATCGCTGACAGCCTGGCACGCTTTCACCGCCTGAAGGGTGAGGATGTATTCTTCCTGACCGGCAGTGACGAGCATGGTCTGAAAATCCAACGTAAGGCTAAGGAAAAGGGCGTAACCCCGATTCAGTATGTAGATGCAATTATTGCTAACTTCAAGCTGTTGTGGAAAGAGCTGAATATCTCCAACAATGACTTTATCCGCACCAGCCAGGAGCGTCATCACAAGGTAGTTCAGGATGCACTGCAAAAAATTTATGAGCAGGGCGATATCTATAAGAAAAACTACAAGGGCCTGTACTGCGTACCCTGCGAATCTTACTGGCTGGAGCGTCAGCTTGATGAAAATCACTGCTGCCCCGACTGCCATCGTCCGGTAGAGGAGATGGAGGAGGAAAGCTATTTCTTTAAAATGAGCAAATACCAGGATTGGTGGCTGCAATTCATCGAAGAGCATCCGGACTTTATCCAACCGGCAAGCCGCCGCAATGAAATGATCAATTTCGTTAAGCAAGGTCTGGAGGATCTGTGCATTACCCGTACCACCTTTGACTGGGGCATTCCTGTTCCGTTTGACAAAAAACACGTTGTTTATGTATGGTTCGACGCTCTGCTGAACTATCTGACCGGCATTAAATACGGCACCGATGACGCCTTCTTCCACAAATACTGGCCGGCAAGCCTGCACCTGGTAGGCAAGGAAATTGTGCGCTTCCACACCATTATCTGGCCGATTATGCTGCACGCTATGGGACTGGAAATGCCGCAAGAGGTTTACGGTCATGGCTGGCTCGTAGTTGACGGCGATAAAATGTCCAAATCCAAGGGCAACGTTATCGATCCGCTGGGCCTGATTGATGAATTCGGCGCTGATGCTATCCGCTACTTCCTGTTGCGCGAAATCAACCTGGGCAGTGACGGTAACTTCTCCCGTGATGCGCTGATTACCCGTGTAAATGCAGATTTGGCTAACGACCTGGGCAACCTGCTGCACAGAACCGTAAGCATGATTGAAAAATATCATGGCGGTATTGTTACCGATACCGGTGCCAGCGAACCGATTGATGATGAGCTGAAGGCTCTCGTTAAAGAAACCGTAGCTAACTATGTTAAGGCCATGGACAGCATGGAAATCAACACTGCAATTAAAGGCGTATGGGCTTTAATCAGCCGCGCCAACAAATATATCGACGAAACCGCTCCGTGGATTCTGGCTAAGGACGAGGCTAAGGCTGACCGTCTGAAGACTGTTATGTATAATCTGGCTGAAACCCTGCGTATCGTAGCTATTTTAATCAGCCCGTATATTCCGACCACCAGCCCGAAAATTTACACCCAGCTTGGTCTGGCTGTGCCTGAGCAGTTCCTGCTGGCTGACGCTGAGTGGGGCGGCCTGGCAAACGGTACTAAGGTTTGCAAGGGTGAGCCTCTGTATCCGCGTATCGAGGTTACTGAAGACGGCGCAACCATTATCGGCGGCAAACGCTATGAGCATAAGGCTGCAGCTCTCGCACCTGCTCCGGCAGAAGAAGCAAAGCCTGCTATGGAGCCGATTAAACCGGAAATCGCTTTCCCTGACTTCGAGAAGATTGACCTGCGCGTAGGCAAGGTTCTGGAAGCAGAAAAGGTTAAAAAATCCAAAAAGCTGCTCAAGCTGCAGGTAGAAATCGGTGATGAGGTACGCACTATTGTCAGCGGTATCTCCCAATACTATGAGCCTGAACAGATGGTAGGCAAAAACGTTGTTGTTGTAGCAAACTTGGCACCGGCTAAGCTGATGGGTATCGAATCCTTCGGCATGCTGCTGTGTGCTTCCGACGGACAGGGCAATCTTGCTCTTGTTGATCCGCAAAATCTTGCTTCCGGCAGTCGTGTAAAATAAAAAAGTGCTTGACGCACTCTGAGATTTAGAGCAGTCACTCTGATACGTTTTGGCGGATGAGGAGTGCCTGCTCTTCGTCTATTAACATATTGTCTTTTGTTTTGGAAGGGGGACTTATCAGTGTCCGAAAAGCTATTTTCGCGCTTGTTCTGGCGACCGTATATTTTTATAGGCATCAGTATGATTTTAGTGCTGCTCAGCAGCATGGTGCCCTATATCCTGCCGCATGCATGGCTGGGAGAGCATTATCCCGGTTATGACTTCTACATGTTCAAGGGTATGGCCTGGACGCTGAAGCTGGCGCTGCTGATTTATTTATATGGCATTGTCTGCATCTTTACGAAGAATTATTTTCCTAAGCTGAGCAGCCTTTGTACCGAAGAGGTGCGTGCGGTGATTACCGGCTACAAGAGCAGCTGGAGCCGCGGCAAGCAGCTGTGTCCTGTTTTTACCTATAAAGTGGGCGACAAGGAATACAGTGAGGCTTTGAATGAAGCCAAGGGAACGAAGGAAAAAAGCGGTGATGTGCTGGAGCGTGGCTTTACGCTGAGGCTGCCGCGTAAAATTATTTATAATCCGCAAAATCCTAAGGAATTTTACCTGCCGGGCTGCGAATATTATTCGCGTAAGGCGGCGGTTTTCCGTTATATTTTGTTCAGCATGCTGCTGTTTTTGCAGCTGTATCTGAACTTTTTTGTGAATGTGAGGTAGATTATGAGCAGAACTGGTTTGTGGGATTCGCATGCCCATTTAGATGACGAAGCGTTTAATGAGGACAGAGAGCAGCTGATTGCACAGCTGGAGCAGGATATGGACGGTATCGTCAATCCAGGCTGTGATGCTGCCAGCAGTGCTGTTGCGGTGGAGCTGGCGGAAAAATATCCGTTTATTTATGCGGCGGTAGGCTGGCATCCGGAAAATTTAAAGGGGATTCCTGCTGATTATCTGCAGCAGCTGGCAGAGTGGGCACAGCACCCGAAGGTAGTGGCAATCGGTGAAATCGGTCTTGATTATTACTGGAAGGAAAACGAGCCTAAGGAGGTACAGAAGCGTATTTTCTTAGAGCAGATTGACCTGGCTAAGCAGTTTGATTTGCCGGTAATTATTCATGACAGGGATGCACACGGCGATATGCTGGAGCTGTTCCAAAAGGAGGTACACGGCGTACAGGCAGTATTCCACTGCTTCAGCGGTTCGTTGGAGATGGCGAAGGAGCTGGCTAAACGCGGCTATTACTTTGGCTTCGGCGGTACGTCTACCTATAAGAATGCGCAGAAGGTGCGCGAGGTTATGCAGTATATCCCAAAGGAGCTGCTGCTGTTTGAAACCGATAGTCCGTATCTGACGCCGGTGCCCTTCCGCGGCAAGCGCAATAATCCGGGCTATACGGAATATACGGCACGCAATGCGGCACAGGTTTTGGGAATGGATTTTGAAGAGCTGGCGGCAATTGCTACGGCGAATACCAAAAGATTATTCAAAAAGATAAAATAAGCATAGAGCTGCTTTGGGCAAAAAAATCAGAGAGGACCTGTGATGCGCAGGCCTCTCTTTTTTGTGCGGATGTGCGGAGCGTAAAGAATAAATTTACGCGGATACCCGCTTTAAAGCTATATCTGCAGGGATAAATATGATAAAATATAATGATGTACTAAATTAGTTTAGCTTTGCCGGAGGGAGCAAGTAATGAAAGATAAAATTAGCATGCCTTTGATAGAGGCGATGCTGCAATATAAAAGTGAGGATGTCTATCCTCTGCATACTCCCGGACATAAGGGAGGACGCGGCATGCAGCGTTTGCTGCGGCAGGAGCTGGGTGCCAGCGTGCAGATGGACGTGTCGCTGATGAGCGAGCTGGACGATATCCACGAGCCGGAAACCTATATTAAGGAGGCGCAGGAGCTGGCGGCGCAGACCTACGGTAGTGATGCCTGCTTTTGGGCAGTCAACGGCACGAGTCAGGCAATTCATGCCATGCTGCTGACAGCACTGAACCCGGGGGAGAAGCTGCTGCTTCCGCGCAATGCGCATCGCAGTGTCGCCGGCGGACTTGTTTTGGGTGGCATAGAGGCAGTTTATCTGCAGCCGGAGTATCAGCCGGAATTTGGTATTCAGATGCAGGTTACTGTGCAACAGATAGAGGCGGCGCTGGCGCAGGACAGCAAAATTAAAGCGGTACTGCTGACAAGCCCCAATTATTACGGTGTGGCGGCGGATGTGCGGGCGATTGCCGACTGCTGTCATGCGCATAATGCAGTGCTGCTGGTGGATGAAGCGCACGGACCGCATTTGGGCTTCAGTGAGCTGTTGCCGCCGTCCGCTCTGCAGTGCGGCGCTGATGCCTGCGCTCAGAGTACGCATAAGATTTTGGGCGCAATGACGCAGTGCAGCATGCTGCATGTGCAGGGAGCACGTCTTGATTTGCAGCGTGCGGCTGATGTGATGAGCATTTTGACAACGACAAGTCCCAACTATCTGCTGATGGCATCACTGGATGCTGCCAGAGCGCAGGTGCAGGCCTACGGCGGCGAGATGGCAGCGGCGGCTGTACAGGCTGCAGCCAAGCTGCGCAGACTGTGTGCCTCCTATAGCGGTTTGCGTGTAATGGAAGCAGCAGATTGCGGGGGACTGCAGCTGGACAGAACGAAGGTGACAGTTAATTTTGCAGCCTGGGGCTATACCGGTGTAGAGGTCGGTGAGCTTTTCCGTGAGGCAAGAGTTGCTGTGGAGCTTGTAGATGCCTATAATGTGCTTTTTCTGGTGACCTATGCCGATGTCACTACGGATTATGACGAGGCGTTGGCAAGGATTGCCGCCGTACTGGATAAAATGCAGGCGCAGAAGCGTGCGCCGCTGCAGCTGGCAGCGGCAGCGCAGGTGCCGCAGACGCAGGCGGTACTGCCTTTGCGCGATGTATTTTATCGTGCGAAAAAAGCGGTGCCTTTGGCGCAGGCTGCAGGCAAAATCTGCGGCGAGCAGGTGAGCTTTTATCCGCCGGGAATACCGGTGCTGCTGCCGGGCGAGCTGGTAACGGAAGAAATTATTGCTTACTGCCGCGCGCAGAAGGAGCTTGGTTTGCCGGTAAGCGGACCTGCTGACAGCAGACTGCAAACGATACGTGTTATTGCGGATTGAGGTAAATAAAATGCGAGGATTTTTTATTACATTCGAAGGAATAGACGGAGCGGGTAAAACTACCCAGCAGCATTTGGCAGCGCAGGCCTTGCGCGAGCAGGGCTATGATGTACTGGAAAGCCGTGAGCCTGGCGGTACACAGCTGGCAGAAAAGGTGCGTGCTTTGGTGCTGGACCCGGAGCTGCCATTGACAACGGCAACGCAGACGCTGCTGTATTTAGCAGCACGCAGCGAGCATGTCGACAAGCTGCTGTGTCCTGCGCTGGAAGCAGGTAAGATTATCATCTGTGACCGCTTCAATGATTCAACACTGGTTTATCAGGGACTGGCGCAGGGCAAGGCTCCGGAGGAGATTGCACAGCTGCGCCGACTGGGAGCTTTTGCAACCGGTGGCTTGGAGCCTGATTTGACGCTGGTTTTCGATGCCGACCCGGCAGAATTATTGGCGCGTCGGCAACAGCGCGGTGTGCAGGACCGTTATGAGCAGCAGGGGCTGGAATTTCAGCAACGTCTGCGTGCAGGCTTCCTGCAGCTTGCCGAGGCGGAGCCGCAGCGCCTGCAGGTGATTGATGCCTTAGGCACGCAGCAGGAGGTTACGGCTAAGGTGCTGCAGGCAATCGGTAGAGTAATCAGCGGAGAGAAATAAAATGTGGGAGCATATTATCGGCCACACGGAACAGAAAAAATTTCTGCAGAATTATCTGCAGGCCAAGGAGCGTCCGCATGCACTGCTGTTCAGCGGTGCTGCCGGCTTGGGTAAGCGTACACTGGCTCTGGAATTTGCCAAGGCACTGCTTTGCTTTAAGCATAGCGGTACAGACGGCTGTGAAGCCTGCAGGCTGATGAATCTGCAGGACGGTAATTTGAGTCATCCTGATTTTGTGCTGGTGCAGCACGAATGGGATGATAAAAAGGACCGTTTAAGAGATACGATTATCATCGACCAGATCAGGGAGCTGACAGCCAAAACGGCGTTGGCACCTGTGATGTCCCCAACACGGGTGTGCCTGGTGGAGGATGCGGATACCATGGTGCCTGCGGCAGCCAATGCTTTTTTGAAGCTGCTGGAGGAGCCTCCGGCCGGCTGGGTGATTATTTTGCTGGCAGCTAATGTCAACAAGCTGTTGCCGACTATTATGTCGCGTGTGGTACAGCTGCGCTTTCAGCCAATCGAGCCGCAGCTGGTGGAGCGGGAGCTGCAGGCAAGGCAGATAGAGCCTGCCAAGGCCGCAGTATTGGCACGTATCAGCGAAGGCTCAATCGGCTTGGCGCTGAATTTAGCTGCAGCCAAGGGTCAGCTGGATGTATTTGAATGCCGTAAGCAGGCGGCAGCCTTTTTGGAGGCCTTGCCCTTGGCAATGCCGATGAATTATCTGGCAGGACGCAGCTGGTTGGACAAAAAGGTGCAGCGCGAACAGGCGCTGCTGCTTGTACAGCTGTGGCAGCTGCTGCTGCGCGATTTAATGATGTGCAAATTGCAGCTTTATGATAGAATATATAATATAGATTTACTGGATGAGCTTAAAAGCCAAAGCAGCGGTTGGCAGCTGTCGGCGCTGAAGCAGGCTTTAGTGATTGTACAGGAAGCATATGACGCATTGGTGAGCAGTGTCGGCATGAAGACGGCATTGGAAACCATGGCGCTTAAAATAGATAAAATTTATAAGGAGTGATAATTTATGCCGACAGTAGTAGGCATTCGCTTTAAAAAAGCGTGCAAGATATATTATTTTGACCCTGCGGAAACAGGTGTAGCAAAGGGTGATTTTGCTATCGTGGAAACAGCCCGCGGTGTAGAATACGGCGAGGTTGTTATCGGACCGCGTGAGGTTGACGACAAGCAGATTGTTTCCCCGCTCAAGCCGGTTATGCGTAAAGCAACGGCCGATGATGACATGAAGCTGGCAGAAAACAAAATCCGCGAAAAGGAAGCGTTCAATATCTGCCTGCGCAAAATCAAAAATCATGGTCTGCCCATGCGCCTGATTGACGTAGAGTTTACCTTTGATGTGAATAAGATTATTTTCTACTTTACCGCTGACGGACGCATTGACTTCCGTGAGCTGGTTAAGGATCTGGCAGCTGTTTTCCGTACCCGTATCGAGCTGCGCCAGATCGGTGTGCGCGATGAGGCCAAGATGCTGGGCGGTATCGGCAGCTGTGGCCGTCCTCTGTGCTGTGCAACTTTTTTAGGCGACTTTGAGCCTGTATCTATCCGCATGGCCAAGGACCAGAGCCTGTCCTTGAACCCGACGAAGATTTCCGGTATCTGCGGCCGTCTGATGTGCTGCCTGAAGTATGAAAACCATATGTACTGCAAGCACGGCTGCAACGGCTGCGGTCGTCGCGAGCGTATTGAAATTCCCAAGATGGGCAGCAAGGTAGTGACTACTATGGGCGAAGGCAAGGTAGTAGGCATCAACCGCAAGGAGCGTACAGCTGCAGTACAGCTTTCTCCGGATAATACTATTCAGGTGGAGTGGGAAGAGCTTGTTGATGCTTCCCAGGCTGACAATGTCTGAGCAGGAAAACAGCCTGCGCTGTGACTATGTTCCGGGCTGCGGCTATAAAATCTGGCAGGACGCCAAGGAATTCTGCTATACTACGGATGCCGTGTTTTTAGGCAACTTTCCGCATGTTGTGCGTAAGGCCAAGGTGCTGGAGTTGGGCTGCGGTACCGGTGCTATAAGTATGCTGCTGGAAAGCAGAGGCGCCGCAGAGGTGACGGCGCTGGACTGCAATCCGCAGGTAACAAAGCTGGTACGCCAAAGCGTTGCGGATAATTCCCTGCAGGATAAGTTTACTGTTATAGACGGCGATTTGCGCAATTACAAGCAGCTGCTGCAGCCGGAGAGCATGGATTTGGTGGCTGCCAATCCGCCCTATCGCAACAGCGGCAACGTGCGCCAGGTAGGCACTGCTGCCTGCCACGAGGTTACCTCGACGCTGGAGGATTTTTTCCGGGCGGCGGCTTTTGCTGTGCGCTATCGCGGACGCTTTGCTTTGGTGCAGCTGCCGGAGCGCTTTGCCGAAAGCATGCAGCTGGCGCTGAAATATGGTCTGCAGCCGAAGCGTCTGCAATGGGTGCATTCCAAGATTGATAAGCCTGCCTGGATTTTCCTGATGGAAATGCAGAAGGGCGGCAGCTACGGCTTGGATGTTCTGCCGCCGCTGATTATGTATAATCAGGATGGCAGCTATACGGAGCAGGTGAAAAAATTCTATGAGCCTGCTGTTAAATAATCTCAATGGACGGGAAAATATTAGACTCTAAGTAGTCTATATGCTAACAAATTATACATTTTAGATACGCGAAAATGCTGTAAATGTCACGGATTTGACGCTTCCTGCTATTTTATGTTAAAATAATAACCGAATTAAGGAGGTTTTTATGATTAAGCATATATGCAGATTACATTTAAATTGTTTATTATCTGCCGTTATCCTTATGCTGATGGTGCCTTTCCTGACCGGTTTTGATATTTCACAGCAGGTGACGATTATTTGTGACGGCCAGACTAAGGAGCTGCGTACTAATGCAGTTAAGCCAGGCAAAATTTTGCAGGAGGCTGGCATTGTCCTGGAGAAGGGCGATGGCTGGAAGCTGCAGAATACCAAAAGGGTACAGAACGGCAGTGTGATTGAGGTACTGCGCGGCAAGCCCTTTACTGTTATCCGTGGTAATGAAACGGTAGAATACAAAAGCTGCAAGCCGACTGTAGGCGAGGCGCTGAAGGATTTGGGCATTTCCTACAAAAAGGAGCGTGTTTATCCGGATGTGCATGAGCCGTTCAAGGAAGGCATGCAGGTTTATATTTTGAATGCCGATGAGGAGCTGCAATTCAGTGAAGCAAGTGTAGATATTCCGGTGAAGTATGAGGACGATTACAGTCTGAACTTCGGTACGGAAAAGATACACGTTGAAGGCAAGGCCGGTACAGCGAAGGTTGTTTCCAAAAAGGTGAAAAACGTTGACGGCAGTCATTCCGTACATGAGCTGACACGTCATGTACTGATTGAGCCGGAAACAAAGGTTATCCGCAAGGGTATGGCGATGAGCGTCTATACTCCTGAGGGCTATAAACGCTATACGAAAAAAATCAGCGCGCATGCTTCTGCTTATGTAGCAACAGGCAACCGTACTTCTATCGGCCTGGTGCCGTATGAAGGTATTGTGGCTGTTGACCCGCGCTTCATTCCGTATTATACAAAAATGTATATTCCCGGTTATGGTATCGCTATGGCCGGTGATACCGGTGGCGATATGGTTCACCATAGAGTAGATTTGTTCTTTAATGATTATCATCGTGCTATCCAATGGGGCAGACGCGATGTAGATATTTATATTTTAGCTGATTAAGGTGGAATTTATCTGATGCTTAAGGAAGTGCTCGTAGTAGAAGGAAAAATGGATACGGTGGCAATCGGGAAGGCGCTGGAGGCCGATACTATCGAAACCGGCGGCTTTACGCTGGCACCCTATACTTTGCGCCAGATAGAGGCTGCGTATAAAAAACGCGGGATAATTATCCTGACTGATCCTGACGGTGCCGGTGAGCGCATTCGCCGCTTTCTGACAGAGCGTTTTCCGGAAGCAGGGCAGGCGTTTATTCCTAAGCGTCAGGCAACTGCCAATAATGACGTAGGCGTGGAGCAGGCGCAGCCGGAGGCTATTTTGGAAGCTCTGTCTAAGGTGCGTCACCACGAATATCGTCCGCAGCAGGAATTTACCATGCGTGATTTATTCCAAAATGACCTGAACGGCAGTGAGAGTGCTTCTGCACGCCGTGATGCGCTTGGTGCCGAGCTTGGTATAGGCTATGGCAATGCCAAACGCTTTTTGGAACGCCTGAATCATTATGGCGTGAGCCGTGAAGAATTTACGGCTGCTTTAGAAAAATTGGAGAGTGAAGAGTGAATAAACCTGTTATTGCTTCTCCCCAGGTAACGAATCATATTCTGCACCGCTTTAAGCTGCGTGCCGATAAGAAGCTGGGGCAGAATTTCCTGATTGATGAAAATATCGTGCGCCGTATTGTGGAGGCAGCAGAGCTTTCCCCTGCAGATAAGGTGCTGGAGGTAGGGCCCGGTATCGGTACGCTGACACAGGGACTGGCAGAAAGCGGTGCCGATGTTGTAGCAGTAGAGCTGGATAAACGCCTCCTGCCGGTACTGGATGTTACACTGGAGGGTTATGACAATGTACGCATCGTCAATGGCGATATCCTGCAGGTAAATATTATGGAAACGGTGGCAGCACCGGAATTTAAGGTGTGCGCTAACCTGCCGTATTATATTACTACGCCGATTATTTTTGCCCTGCTGGAAAAGCGCCTGCCTATGGAACGCTTAGTTGCTATGGTGCAGAAGGAGGTTGCCGAACGCATGGCAGCCAAACCCGGCAGCAGAGATTATGGTGCGCTTTCGGTAGCTATTCAGTATTATACAGAGCCGAAGATAGCGTTTATCGTACCGCCGACCTCGTTTATTCCAGCACCGGCTGTTGATTCGGCTGTTATTGTGTGCAAGCGCCGCTCCGAGCCGCCGGTAAAGGTGTGTGACGAAGCGCTGTTCTTCCGCGTTGTGAAGGCAGCCTTCTCCCTCAGACGCAAGATGCTCAGCAATTCGCTGAAGAATATGGGCATCAACTCCGAGCAGTGTGCTCAATGGCTGCAGCGCGCCGGCGTAGACGGCAAGCGCAGAGCGGAAACTCTCAGCCTGGAGGATTTTGCGGCATTAACTAATACCTTTAGTGTAGAAAAGTAAAAAATAAAAAAAGAAGCTAGGTTACAAAATAGCAGAGAAAGTGTAATGATGTTTACACTTTCTCTGCTATTTTTGGCTTTAAAGGGACTGTGTTATTCCTGCCATGCATTATTAATATTCCAATAAAGCATAACTGATATAAAACTAATTGCCACATGCCCAAATGTTATAACTTGACCTCTTGAAAATTCTGACAGAATAGTTTATATTATAACTACCGGGAATAATAAATATTCCCTAAGGTTTGCGCGGCGCTTCACCTCCCAAGATGAAAGCGAGGTAAGTATTATGGAAAAGTTATTAGCAAAAATGTATGAGCAGTCAGAAAGCAAAGCAGAAAAGAAGCAGTACCGGGTGCTGAACGCACTCAAGGCTGCAGCCTTCTTAAATCTGGCAGTTTTCTACTTCCTGTATAATATCAATGTAGCTCAGGGTGCTAATCCTGCTTGGGATTATGCCTGGTGGCAGCGGCTGACGCTGTGGAGCATTGTGGTTCTGTGCGGTATGACCTTCAGCCAGGGCAGCAATTACCTCAGATGGGGATTGGGCCTTTTGGGTGTAGGCACTGTGATTTCGCTTTGTACCTATATCTTCACACCGCAGCATCCCATTTATTTCGGCATCTTTACCTTCCTTGGTCTTGCATATCTGGTAGTACAGCCCATTCATTGGTGGCTGCAGAAGTCTCCCGGTTCCTGCGGTTGGCTGTTATCTGCAATAGCCTATGATTTGACCAGGCATCTTACCGATGGCGTGATCATCTGGCAGGGTAAGATAATTGGACATCTGCCGTCCTTCCTGTACGGTGACTGGAACGTATGGCTGGGGCTGCCCGGTGCAGATTTTGTCTCGCTGGAGTATGTGCCTTTCCTGCCTAACATCTTCTTATTCTTGTGCGGCCTCTACCTGTTCCAGTTTATGTCCGAACATGAAAAAGGACAAGCTTATCTGAAAAAGCTGAGCTAACTAAAAAAGCCTTTCTTTAAAAGTCAATTTGCATAGAAAATCTCGTGGTTATACAGTTTGTCTGCATATGGTGTTATCCCTCTGCTTATTTCTTCTTAACCTTTAACACCCCATGCTTTTAGCCAATGTCCCAACAAAGCTAATGTCCCCGGACTCATAATTAACGAGAGAGAAAGAAGAAAATCCTCCGCAGCTGGCGAGCTGTCGGAGGATTTTTCTTTATGGCTGATTCAATTTAAAGCTGTCTATGGAATATATTGCTTGGGGCAGATAGTTATCTGCCTGTAGCGCAGGCATCACGTAAAGCAGCTGGTAGGTTTTACCGTTCTGCTGCGCTTCCGCAGTCAAAAGCAGCTTGTCACCGTGATAATCATTGTGGGCGCTCAGGCGGCAGGTCCAGATAAATTGGCTGCCATGCTGCCATTGCCAATATACCTTGGCGTTTTCATAGACAGGCAGAGCTGCTGTTGCCTTAAAGGCGGCAGTATCCGTAGGGTCTAGCACGGTTGCTGCCAGCATCAGATTGTTGCCTGCAGTGCGCACCAGCATAGCTCCTTCGGTTTGCGGCAGGTCTGCCAGCGGATTTTTACCGAAGGCCTTGGGCACGGCCATACTATAGCCGCCGGCTTCACTGCTGACAATCGTAAAATCGTTTACTTGCGGTGTACGCATGAACTGCCTGGGCAGCGGCGGCTTACCTACTAAATTAAGCTTAGGCTTAGGTTTGGGCTTATCTGCAGGAGCAACAGGCTCGTTGCTGATAACAGGCGGAGTGGCTGCAGCGTTTGCAGCTTCGGGGGTTATTGGTACTTCTGTAACAGATGCTTTTGCTTCATTCACTGTCGTGGATACTTCTGCTACGGCTTCCTCCTGCTTTGGCGTTGCCGGTACAGTCGGAGCAGTGCTTACGATGTTATTGTCTGAAGCGGGTTCCTCTGATTGGGGAACGTCAACCTTGCTTTCTGCTTCCGTCGGTTCAGCAGGTTTGGTGGGTACAGTGGAAACTACAGCTGACGTTTGCGCAGCATCATTTGGCAGCTCCTCGGCTGCAGCCACAAAGCTGCTGCCTGCAAGGCTGAGCAGCAGCGAGCAGATTAAGGCTGTGCGCCTCATAATTTATCGCAGACTTCGTTGATGGCTGCTTCGTCTACACGCATAGCGGCGATGGTTTTTTCCATCAGCTCGTCTAAAGGCCAGCCCAGAATATCGGCACCTTGTTTGATTACATCGCGGCTGCAGCCGGCAGCAAAGTGTTTATCCTTAAATTTTTTCTTCAGGGATTTCAGCTCCATGTCCTGTACGCTTTTGGAGGGACGCATCAGGGCAGCGGCACCGATTAAGCCGGAAAGCTCATCGATAGCGAAAAGCACCTTTTCCATCTGATGCTCAGGTTCGATGTTAGCGGCAGTCAGGCCCCAGCCGTGGCTGGCAGTAGAGCGGATAATGCTTTCGTCTACGCCGTGCTCGCGCATCAGCTCCTGAGATTTAACGCAGTGTTCTTCGGGATACAGCTCAAAATCCAGGTCATGCAGCAGGCCTACGATGCCCCAGTATTCTTCCTGGTCTGCGTAGCCGAGCTCCTTGGCAAAGTAACGCATAATGCCCTCTACAGTCAGCGCATGACGCAGATGAAAGGATTCCTTGTTATATTGACGTAATAAATTCCAGGCTTCTTCTCTGTTCATATTATGTTCCTCCTAATGCTTTGTTATTTTTCTATAAAATGCGGGTGTTTGGCTCGCTTTTAAATATTTTCAGCCTGCGGATGCTTGGCATGGTAATCGCTGATCATATCGTGCAGCGTAGTGTGGTCAACTACGCCGTCAATGGCCTGCTGAATTTTTTTGTACAGACCGATGGTGATACAGGAATCAAACTGATCGCAGGGGGTTTTGCAGTCCAGACAGGATACGGGAGCCAGACTGCCTTCGACTGTACGCAGGATTTCACCGACAGTGTATTCATCAGGCGTGCGCGCCAGACGATAGCCTCCCTGAGCGCCGCGGGCACTTTGGACAAAGCCTGCTTTACTCAGCTGATGGATAATCTGCTCTAAATATTTATCGGAAATATTTTGCCGTTGGGCAACTGTTTTTAATGGTATATAGCTACCGGTGTGGTTGATTGCTAAATCGAGCATTAATCGCAGGGCATAACGTCCCTTGGTAGAAATTTTCATTACGGTCACAACCTTTCTAATGACTATATTCTACTATGAATTTAGTAGGAATTCAATAATGATTATCATATCTGTGTTATGCGGGCATAAATTAATGATTCTGCACACCGAATATGAAAATGCTAGTGCCATTTTATTGCTTTTGTGTTAAAATACCCTTATACAACTATTTTTGGAGGAAGTAAGATGGAAAAAAATAAATTAGATAAAACCTTTAAACATTATCTGGGAATTTTTACCGAGGACAAGGAATTGGGTAAGATTTTGAACAAGGTATCCTTCCAGGAATTATTCAATCCTAAGTTTTTGCAGGAAAACAGCAAATTTACTTCTATGGATGATATGATCTGGCGCAGCGGTTTTGGCATTATGAACCTGATGGAAGTAGAAAATGTTAATCAGGATAAGTGGAATGAGTATATTGCCAAAAATACCGAATGTGAAACCTGGCACGATTTTGGCAAGGTAGCAATGATTGACTGGATGAAAAACAAACTGGAAGAAGTAAAAAAATCCAAAAACTAAAATCTTCGTTGCCGGAGCTGAATGCTTCGGCAATTTTTGTCTTATGAGGGGAATGAATAATGGAAATAGTTTTACATGCATTAAATGGTGTGCTGACCATCATGCTGATGATTGCTGTCGGCTTTTATTTAGAGCGCAGGGGCTGGTTCAGTGAGGAAAGTGTGGCGCTGATTTCGCGTCTGGTGAATTATGTCTGTCTGCCTACATATATGCTGACCAATATTTTGGGGCAGTTTAAGCATGACCAGCTTATTACGCTTTCGCATGGCCTGATTGTACCGGTTATTTCGATGCTGGCAGGCTATTTTATCAGCAGGCTGCTCGGACGTCTGATAGGTGTTCCGCAGGAGCACAGAGGAATTTTTTCTATCTGCGTCAGCTTTTCCAACACAATTTTTATCGGCCTGCCGTTAGGTATAGCCTTGTTCGGTGATGCCGGCGCTCCTTATATTATGATTTACTACATGGTGAACACAACGCTTTTCTGGACTATCGGCTTTCATGACCTGGCGAGCAGCAATGGTGTAACCATGCCGCTTTTCAGCCGTAAGACGCTGAAAAGCATTATGTCGCCGCCGCTGATGGGCTTTATGCTGGGCGTAGTGATGGTTCTGCTGGAATGGAATCTGCCTGAGCCGGTGTTCAAGTCCTTTCATTATCTGGGCAGCATGACTACGCCGTTGGCGATGCTGTTCATCGGTATTGCCATGAGTAAAACCCGTTGGGAGGAGGTTGTCTTAGGCAAGGAGCTGGTAGTTGCTATGCTGGGACGCTATTTAATTTGTCCTTGGATAGTTTTCCTGATTCTGCCGTTTTTCCATCTGGAGCCGATGATGGAAAAGGTATTTGTGATTATGGCGGCGATGCCGGCAATGACTAATACTGCTATTGTGGCCAAAGGCTACGGCGGTGATTATAAGTATGCTGCCATGCTGACGGCGGTAAGTACGGTGCTGGCGGTCTTTGCGATACCGTTTTATATGTGGCTGGTACACTAAAAAAGATTTGCTGTTATAAATGTCGCTGTTTGTGATAAAATAATCATAGAGTGGTTTAAAATATAAATGTTGCAAATGAGGAGGACTGAATTATGGAGTATAACAAGCTGTCTAATGAAATTATTGCCAAGCTGCAGGCCTTGGTCGGCGTGCAGAATGTAGTGACGGATGCAGGGCAGATGGAAATATATGCCCATGATGAAGTAACTGACCCGGCTTATCATCATATGCCTGAGGCTGTTGTTTTTGCGGAAAATGCGCAGCAGGTGGCAGCTGTGGTCAAGCTGGCGAATGAATATCACTTTCCGGTTGTGCCCCGCGGCGCAGGCACAGGTCTTGCCTGCGGTGCAGTGCCGATTTACGGCGGTGTAGTGCTTTCGCTCGAAAAGATGAATAAAATTATTGAAGTTAATGCCGACGCTATGTACGCAGTGGTAGAGCCGGGTGTGCGCACCTCTGACTTGCAGGCTGCTGCTGCGGCCAAGGGTGCCTTTTATGCTGGCGACCCCTGCAGCGGTGATTCCTGCTTTATCGGCGGCAATGTGGCAACCAATGCCGGCGGCAACCGTGCGGTTAAATACGGCACCACGCGTCATCAGGTATATGCCGTTGAGGTGGTAAATCCTACCGGCAAAATTGTGCAGCTGGGCGCACGCCTGCAAAAGCAGACTACAGGCTATTGCCTGGAGCAGCTGATAATCGGCAGTGAGGGTACTCTTGGTATCATCACGCAGATTACCGTGAAGCTGTTGCCGCTGCCCAAGTACAGCATGGATTTGCTGGCGGTTTTTGAATCGCCTGAGGATGCTATCGGAACGGTAAACAAGCTGATTATGGCCGGTATTATGCCTACCTGCGTAGAATACATGGATAATATCACTATCAAATCCGTAGAGCGTTATCTGGGTACATCACTGCAGGGCAGCGACAAGGGCAATTATCTTATCGTGGAGGTGGAAGGCACCAGCGAGGATGACTTGGATGAAAAGGCTTGTACGATGGATGAAATCTGCTCGGAAAACGGTGCCGGCGATGTGCTGGTAGCGGAGCACGATAAAATCTGGCAGGCGCGCAAGGCCTTCGCTGAAGCAGTACGTGCGGAAAGCCTGATTGTCTGCAAGGAGGACGTTGTCTGCCCGGTAGACCATGAGCCTGCGCTGTTGGCAGAAATTTTGCGCCTGGCGGAAAAATATCAGCTGGTAACACGCATTGCCAGCCACGCCGGTGACGGCAATATCCATCTGAATATCCTGAAGCAGGAGCAGGAGGATTATGCGGACTGGGATGCCAGAGTCAAAGCCAACCAGCAGGAGCTGTACTGTTTTATTTATGCACACGGCGGTCGCTTGAGCGGTGAGCATGGCATTGGCTATAAACGCAAACAGCTGATGGAGGAATTCACTAATCCGGATGAGCTGGAAATGATGCGCGCGATTAAAAAAGCCCTGGATCCCAATAATATCCTGAATCCGGGCAAAATTTTCGATATAGAGTAGCATATATTAAGCAAAAGGGCATTGCCGAGAGGTGATGCCTTTTTTTGCTGCGTTGATTTTTTATATATAACGCATAAAGCATATTGATGTTTGGTAATACGTTCGCAAGGTCCGATTAACAGCAAACAGAAATTCATAAAAGTGTTGACAAAGTTCGCACAGAGCACTATAATATAAGCAAACAGAGATTTATTAGGTGGTGATAGATATGAAAAAGTTTTTAAGTATTATCTGCTGTGCTTGTTTCCTTTATGCCGGATATAGTGCTGTGTTTGCTGATGAACCTGTTTATAAGGAATATACGGTGACTGTCGCTGAGGGCGAAACACTGTGGGAAATTGCCGGCCGTCATACAGAAGCGCGTGAGGATGTGCGTGAGGTTATTTTCCGTATTGAACAGGCGAACAAGCTTAATTCCAAACATATTTATCCCGGTCAGGTTTTAAAGGTGCCTCTGCGCGTACAGGATAACGGCCTGATGGTAGCGGAAAGATAGATGATAGCAAAATAGTATGAGCAAAAGATAGAGGCTGTTGTACTTGCAGGGTAGTACAACAGCCTTTGGTGCTTTCAATAAAGTATAACTCAGCAAGAACATCAGCATTATGACCTTTAAGGATACGGTTCGGCAATGGGAAATACGAGTTCCTGGCAGTAACAATCTCGTTACTTTAATTTCACAGAATGCTTGCAAGGCTTTTGATGCTGCTTGTCGAATATAATAAGTATTCGAGGAGGTATGCGTTATGAGAAATAAGAAATGGATTGCGGCAGCACTTGTGTGCGGTTTTGTTTTAGGTAACAGTATGCCTGCAGCGCAAGCCGGCATTTTAGATAAGGTCCTCAAGGGCGGCGTTATCGGTTATGCTGTAGATGCTACCGCTCCGGCGTTGAATAATGCAATTAACTCTGTAACGGCCAAGTACGGTGTAAGTTCGACGGATGCTACGAAAGTAGTACCGGTTATTTCTGTCGGTGACGGCAGCCGTGCCGGTGCGGCGCAGGTTTCCGGCCCGCAGTCTAAGGTGGACCAGGTGAAGGCGGCGCTGATGATTGAGCAGACGCTTTTGGGTGTGCGCTGCAAGGTGCTGATTCCGGTAGACAATGTGTCTTATCAAAATGTTAACCGTGTGCAGGGCGTTGGCGTGAGCGCCTCGCTGGACGTAAAGCTTTAAAAGAAGAGTGAAAATGGCATAAAAAACCAGCATATCATATTGATATGCTGGCTTTTTTATGGAGAGCTTATTCGTTTACTTTGTACCAGAAGGGACGCAGGAAGTGCAGATAGCATACCTCGTTAACTTCAGGACCGGGATCACGGCGCCCGATTTGTACGCGGATTTCCTGATCACCGATTTTTACCAGATAATCGATGATTTCGCCCAGGAAGGCCTTACGGATAACTGTACCACGCACGCCGTTTGGATCGGTTTCGCTGGTAAAGCGAATCTCGGTCGGACGGCTGGCGAGGTTGAAGACAGTTTCGCCACGCATACGGTTCGGGATAACAAGTGCGGACGGAAGTGCATGCTGTGAGCCTTTGATGAAGGCCTGGTTTCCTTGCCAGGTAACATCAGTGAAGCTGGATACACCGATGAAGCTGAAAACAAATTTATTGGATGGGTTGTTGTAAACATTGAGCGGTGTATCAATCTGCTGCATAACACCTAATTTCATAACCAGAATACGGTCAGAAAGTGCCATTGCTTCGGATTGGTCATGTGTTACGTAAATAATAGAGAAGCCATATTTACGCTGCAGGTCTTTGATTTCAAAGCGCATTTCCTCACGCAGATGCGGGTCCAGACTGGAGAGAGGCTCGTCAAGCAGCATTACGTCAGGATTAATAGCCAGCGCGCGTGCTAAAGCAACGCGCTGCTTGCCGCCGCCTGACAGGTTGGCCGGGCTGTCTTCTGCTGATTTCAGCAGGTTGGTAGCAATGAGAGCATCACGGGTGCGCTGGTCAATTTCACTCTTGGGCAGTTTGCGCAGACGCAGCGGAAAAGCAACGTTTTCGTAAACGCTCATGTGGGGCCATACAGCAAAGGCCTGGAAAACCATGCCGAAATTACGGTTTTCCGGAGGTGTATAGTGATGCTTTTTAGGTGAGGAAAGCAGGCGGTCGCCTACCCATACTTCACCGTCAGACAAATCTTCGAAGCCTGCCACCATGCGCAGGGTGGTAGTTTTGCCGCAGCCTGATGGTCCCAGCATGGAGAAGCATTCACCCTTGCCGATTTCCAGATTCAGGTTATTGACAGCGGTTACATCACCAAATTGTTTGGTTACATTTACTAAACGGATATAGGACATAATTAACCCTCTACTTTCTTGGTAAAACGATTAATCAGCATCTGACCGACTACAATCAGGATCAGGGCGATACCTGCGAGGGCTGTAGACATAACCGTTTCGCCGTCCTCGTTTAAGGTATAGATAGCAACACCAATAGTTCTGGTGGTAGGAGCATACAGCATAATGGATACGGTTAATTCGCGCAGTGCCGGCAGGAAAATCAGGAAGAAAGCACTGATCATACCGGGTTTAACCAAAGGAATAACAATATCCTTTAATGATTGCCACATGGTTGCGCCGCAGGAGCGGGATGCTTCCATCAGAGAATCGTGTACCTGTTCCAGGGCTGCAGAGTTAGCCTTCAGGGAGAAAGCCATGTAGCGGGCGATGTAGGCTACAAGAATAATCCATACTGTGTTGTAGAGGTTAACGCCAAACTGGCCACTCCAGGCAAGGATTACGCCGAGGGCGATAACGGAGCCGGGTACGGAGAAGGGCAGCATACCCAAGAATTCCAAAATACCTTTGCCGCGAACCTTCATCTTAACAATTACATAGGAAATCATAACGCCGGCAAACATAGTGATAATTGCTGCTGCCAGGCCTAAGCTGATACTGTTGAAGATAGCGTCTTTGGTAACTTCATATTCAAAGAGAATATATTTGTAGTTGTCCAAAGACAGGTTTTCCATCGTAAAGGGCAGGCCGTAGGTCTTAACGCCGCCTACAAGGAAGATAACTGCCGTAGGCAGCAGAATCGTGAAGGCGATGTAAGCCAGGCAGAAAAACAGCAGCGGATAACGCAGGCCGCGCAGTTTGAGCTCCATAGGACGGAAGCTTTTGCCGCCGATAATCTGGTAATGGCCGTTGCTGAGAATTTTTTGCTGTGCCCAGATAATGCAGGCTGCGGAAACAACGAGTACGGTTGCCAGTACGGTACCGGTACGGATAGATTCAAAGCTGCCGCCGCTCTGGTGGATCTTTTCATAAATAAGTGTCGGGATATTGTAAATACCCTGTTCAATACCCAAAACAGCTACAGTACCGAAGTGAGCCATGGAGTAAAGCATAATCAGCAGCGCGCCGCTCATGATAGATGGCATAACCAGCGGAATGGTGATTTTGCGGGTAATCGTAAACAGGCCGGCACCGGAAATACGGGCAGATTCTTCCAAGGTCGGGTCCATACGTTCCAATGCACCGCAAACCTGGATAAATACGAACGGGAAAAGATACATAACCTCTACGGCACTGATGCCATGGTAGGTGTAGATATCAAAAACCGGACCGGAAAAACCGAAGTTTTCGATAAAGAATTTGTTGATATAACCGGAGTTAGGAGATAAAAGCATTTTCCATGCTAATGCACCGATGAATGATGGCAACATAAAGGGGACAAGGAAAAGGCTTTTCATAAAGTTTTTATAGGGCAGGTCAGTGCGTGTTACCAGCCAGGCAAAGAAGGTACCGACAATAGTACTGCCGATAGTGGTCATGCTGGCGATAATCAGTGAATTGATGAGGGCCTGAAAGGTTTCAGGCTCGGTGAGTACTGCATAAAAGTCATGGCTGTTGAAGGAGCCGTCAACAAAGAATGCGTTAAACAGAATCAGAAGTACCGGCCAGGCAACGAAGATGACCAGTACGGCGATAGAGATAAAAAGAATCAGCTGAGCTACGCCAAAGCCGGAATCTTTTTTGATGGTGCCTGTGCTCATTATTCCTCTACCTCCTTCAATTGCTCTGCATCAAACCAGAGCAGGCTGCGGAAGGTGATGTAGCATTCGTCGCCTTCCTTAAACATCAGATTGTTATTGATAGCTTCATGTGTCAAAAGCTCTGTACGCAGGCTTTCACCGTCAATATCGATGGCATAGTCCATGGTTGCACCCAAGAAGTTGGCACGGTGGATAATGCCTTTAAGTCCGGGGCCTTCACGGTGGATTTCTACATCTGAAGGACGGAAAGCTGCTACCCAGGCAGCTGCTTTGCCTTTAGGTGCTTCCCAGGGAACCTCCTGATTGCCGTTGCCTACGACAAATTTGCCGTTAGCTTCCTTGACTGCCAGGAAATTAGCAATGCCCATAAATTTAAAGATGAATAAATCAGCAGGCTTTTCGAAAATTTCGTAGGGAGTGCCGATTTGGCGGATATGTCCCTGGGCATCCATAATAGCAATGCGGTCAGAAATAGCCAGTGCTACTTCCTGGTCATGGGTTACATACATAACGGTGATGCCGAATTTGCGCTGCAGTGCTTTGATTTCAAAACGCATTTCTTCACGCAGGTTAGCATCCAGATTACTCAGGGGTTCGTCAAGCAGCATTACAGACGGGTCAGATACTAAGGCTCTCGCCAAAGCTACGCGCTGTTGCTGTCCGCCGCTGAGCTCGGAAGGAAGGCGTTTTTCCAAACCCTTCATGCCGACTATTTCAACCATATCCATAACCAGCTTGTCAATCTCATCTTTAGGGCGTTTTTCCATTTTCAGCGGATAAGCAATATTTTCATAAACCGTCATATGCGGCCATACTGCGTAATCCTGGAACACGATACCAAGACCGCGTCTTTCCGGGGGAATATATTCACCGCTGCTGCTGTCGGCAACAGTAGTATTATCAATACTGATTTTACCGGCATCCGGAACCTCGTGGCCTGCAATCAGGCGGATGAGGACAGTTTTGCCGCAGCCGGAAGGACCAAGCAGGGTAAAGCATTCACCTTTTTTGATATTCAGGTCCAGGTTTTGCAGCACCTGGTGCTTAGCGTACCCCTTGGCGACATTTTCAACTTTAATAATGTCTTCCATTCTACATAAAACTCCTTTATTGTTGAAAAAAGGCGGTACAGGTCAAACCTGTGCCGCCATTGCTTTGACTTACTAAATTTGACTGAGCTTGTCTGAAGCCTATTTCTTAACCTGCATAATATCAGAGAACTTCTTAATGGTCTCTTCTTTGGTCTTTACAGCTTCTTTGTAATCAATCTTAATGGATTTTTCCAGAGCAGCCTTCGGAGCCGGCAGATTAAATTTAGCAGGAATTTCTACGTCCTCGCGTACAGGGATGGTGCCTTGCTGTGCAACCAGGGTTTGTGCTTCTTTGCTCAACAGATAATCAACAAACTTTTTAGCAGCATCCAGTTTAGGGGTGCCTTTGAAAATAGCTACCGGGCTGGGAACTACCAGGAGTTCAGGCGGATAGCACATTTGCAGATGAGCACCTTTGGCAATCTTAGCATTGGTGATATAGTCAACTGCTAAGGAAGAAACAAGCTCGCCAGAAGCGGTATCGTCGATAACTTGACCGGAGCCTTTACCGATGCGGCCGCCGTTAGCTTTGATATCTTCGAAGAATTTCCAACCGAATTGTTTTTCCAGCAGTGCTACGCTCATGTAAGAGGTGCCGGAAAGAGCAGGGTTAGCAATACCGAAGCCGTTTTTGTATTCCGGTTTCAGCAGGTCAGACCATTGAGTTGGAGCAGTTTTGATTTTATCGGTGTTGATGATGATGCCCAAGGTACCAAGACGTGCTGCATGGAAGGAGCCATCATAATCGTTGAACGGGTTAACAGTTTCTTTTAATACCGGGCTTTGGTATTTTTCCAAAATGCCCTCATCTTTCATTTTATAGAAATCAGGAACTTCACTGGTCCAGATAACGTCTGCCAAAATTTTGCCGCTTTGACGTTCAGCAGCGATTTTAGCCATCAGCTTGCCTGCGCCGGCAGACTGATAGTCGACATCAATATCCGGATTTTGTTTCTTGAAGCCTTCAACGATGCCTTTAATCAGAGATTCCTTCATAGAGGTGTAGATGATAAGTTTTTTGTCATTAGCAGGAGCAGCTTTCTTCTCCCCGCCACCGCCGCCGCAACCAGCTGTAAGCATAGTTACGAGCATTACGAGCAACAGTGCCCATAAACTAGTTTTCTTTGCCATTGATAAAACCTCCTTGAAAATACCGCAGCAGTTGCCGACGGTTATTATTACTATTCCGCTTTTGTATACACATTGTCTACAAAAACGCAACAATACTTTACTTAAATTTAACATAAAATTTACTAAACTGCAAGATAATTCCCGAAAGTCGCACTGTTTTTTAATTTTAGTAAGCGGCAATGTGGTGCATTTTATTTTAACTAAGTGCGTTATAAATCTCAGAATTTGTTTGAACAATATTATTGAAGCAATAAAAAAGGCCGGCAGATAAACTGCCGGCGCAGGTCCGCATTAAATAATCGGCGATACGTTCAATGCCATGGGGCCATGTTTACCGCGTGACAGATGATAGGAAACACGCTGGCCCTCCTGAAGACAGCGATAGCCGTCGGAACGGATGGCGGAAAAATGCACGAAAACCTCCTGGCCGTTGCGTGCTTCTATAAATCCGTAGCCTTTGTTATTATTAAACCATTTTACTGTACCAATACTGAGCATAATTAAGCACCTTCTTTGACAAATATTATACTAACAGCTGTTGTAATGGATTATAACATACAATCTTGCAGAAAACAAGAAAAATTCAGAAAATTAAAACGAAATAATCAGAGCAAGAAAAAATCTTACTCTGAGATGCTCCATTTGTCGAAAATATGCAGCTTGTTGCTGTAAAGCTGTATCCAACGGCCGACGAGAATAGCTGCGGCAATCGTGCCAACACCTACGCCGCGCATAGCGCCGAAGTGCATAAAGGAAATTGCTAGACTGATAGCAACGAGTGTACAGTCAAAGCAGTTTTTAATGATGCTGAATTTAATTTTGCTGACGAAGGCGATAACCAGGACGATGCCCTCACCGGCAGCAACAAAAATTTTGGCGCGGATGCAGAGAAAAACGCCGAAGGCAAGGATGATGGTGCTAAGAATACAGTCAAACCATTGCCAAAACAAAGTATCCGGTTTTACCCAGCTCAGCAGGTTCATTGAAAAATCTATGCAGTAGCCGAAGGCGAGCAGTGTTACCAGCTGGCCTAACAGCTCACGCCAGTAAATTTGCCGCAGCAGAATGGGCTGGGCAATAATAAAAAGCAGATTCAGGACAATAGTTATTTCACCGATGCTCCAGGGCGTAAACATACTCAGAACCCATGGTACACTGGAAATGGGCGAGGTGCCTAAATCAGCTTTACAGGAAAGAGCGATGCCGAGTGTCATGGTAAAGATGCCGACGAGAAACATACAGCAGCGCTGCGGAAAATATTGCTTGTGCAAGCTAAGAACCCCTTTGAAAAAAATAAAAGACGCTTATGTACGGCAGTCATTGCTATACAAGAGCGTAATATATATTATACCATTTTTGTATGAAATGCACAATACGGCCTGCCGGCGGATGTAAAGCCTTTGCTTTTCAGCGGTTGATGTAGTACAATAATATATTGAAGAAATATATCCATAAAGGAGGATACTCTGTGATTCGTAAAACATCTGCCATGGTTGAGGCCGGTATTTTAGCTGCCGTTGCTATCGTTATGGCTTTGATAAGTATGTATGTGCCTGTGCTGGGTGCTTTTGTTAATTTCGTCTGGCCCTTACCGATAGTTATCTGCGGCTGCCGTCACGGATTGAAATGGAGCATTATGACATTGCTGGTTGCTACCGTGATTATTGCGATGATTATCAGCCCGATTAATGCCTTTTTCCTGGCGGCTATTTTTGGCCTTTTGGGCCTGATTTTAGGCGAGTGTATGCGGCGCCATCTGCCGCCGATGAAAATGATGCTTTACGGCAGTGTCGGCGCAGTAATTGCGCTGGTCTTGAATATTGTGCTGAGCTTCTGGGTACTGGGCATTGACCCGATTGAGATGATGTTCAGCTCCTTCCACCAAAGCCTGGAGCAGCTGACGGTTTATTACCGTGAGCATGGCATGAGTGAGGCTGATATCAAAAAGACTGTCGACGGTTATGCTGAAATGCTGCGCATGATGCGCATTATCATGCCGGGTGCATTTATGATGTGTGCGCCGCTGATGGCTTTTGTGAACTACATGGCAGCCAAAAAGATTCTTACGAAGTTGGGTGAAAGCTTTGAAGCCTTTCCTCCGTTTACGATGCTGCAGGTTCCCGGCTGGATTTTGTGGCCTTATGCTGCGTCCCTGTTTGCGGTAACCTATTATTATCAGCATGATCAGGCTAGCTGGATGTATACGCTGTCTGTCAACGTGCAGACGGTCTGCAGCTTTGTACTGGTTTTGCAGGGCATAGTGCTGCTGTACTGGTTTGTAGATACAAAGCATAAGCCGCGCTGGTGGGCCAATATCGGTATAGCGCTGCTCTTTATAGTGCCTATCTTTACCCAGATTATGGTTTATGTAGGTGCCTTTGATATTGTTATGGACTTCAGGAAAATCCGTCCTGCAAGCAGATTCAGAAAACAAAGGTAAAGTTCGGCAGCTGTGCCGGATTTGAGGTGAAAATAATGTTCAGTAGGTTTAACCGGAATATGAATTCCAAAGCGGATACTAATATTTATTTGCTGATAATTGTGCTGTTGGCAGTATTAGTCTGCTATCTGCAGCCTAAGCTGATTTTTCCTGCACTGATTCTTTTTTGCGTTATCTATTATTTCAGCCGCCAGAACCTTATCAACAGGGAAATCTTCTTCAGCAGCTATCTGGATAATATTATCCGCAATATTGAACGTACCAACCATTTTGCGGTGCGCAAGCTGGATGTAGGCATTGCAGTTTTTTCCAAAGATGGCAAGCTGCAATGGAAAAATGAATTGTTTGCCGCCTGGACCGGCAAAAGTAATCTGGAGGGCAAAAAGCCCGAGGAAATTCTGCCGTTGGCACAGAATGCTTTTGAGCTGATGAGCGTGCGTGACGGGGAGCAGGTTATCCAGATTGAGGATCACTATTACCGTATGCGCTATTACAGTGTAGAAACGCAGGAGCGTCACAGCAAAAAGGAAAATACCTCCAGCGGTCTGATGCTGTATCTGACGGATATCACGGATTATGAGCTTTTGCGCCAGAAATACAGCAATGATAAGCTGTGCCTGGCCTATGTGCGCTTTGATAACTACGAAGAGGTTATGCGTGGGCTGAGCGAAACCAATATGGCCAATTTGAATGGCGAAATCAACGAGCTGCTGACGAAGTGGGCTGCTTCCAAGCAGGGCTTTATCTGCCGCATGAACAAGGAAAGCAGTCTGATGGGCTTTTCCATGTCTGCCGTAATGGATATGATGGAAGATAAGTTCATGATTCTTGATAAGGTGCGCGAAATCCGCAGCGGCAATAAAATACCGCCGACTGTAAGTATAGGCGTAGCCTGCGACGGCGTTACGCTGGAGGAGCTTATCGGCAATGCCAATAAGAGCCTGTATCTGGCATTAGGCCGCGGCGGTGACCAGGCTGTTGTTATGAAGGATAAGAATACGCAGTTCTTTGGCGGCACGAGCAGTGTCGGTGCCAAAAGTACGCGTGTACGTGCTCGCATCGTAGCGCAGACGATTCATGAGCAGATGCTGCAGGCCGACCGTATCTTTGTTATGGGACATGTCAATGAGGATTATGATGCCATCGGCGCTACTATTGGTATGGCTAAGCTGGGCCTGTCGCTGGGCAAGGAAACCTATATTGTCAGCAGCGAGCATAACGCCTATTATAAGCGTATTACCGAGGTGCTGGATAATGAGAATATCATTCTTTCGGCTAACGAAACAAAGTATATAGATATTATGCGGAGCGGTGCCGATGCTTTACCGTTGGTTACCAATAAGAGCCTTTTGGTTATCGTCGATCATCACCGTGAGGTGCTTTCGGCCAGCAAGGCTGTACTGCAGGCTTGCCGAAATCGCATTATCATCGACCATCATCGTCGTGCCGAGGATATTATTGGCGATACAACGCTGCTGTATCTGGAGCCTTCCAGCTCGTCTACCAGTGAGCTGGTAACGGAGCTGATCGGGTACTTTGATGACAGACTGGATATTACACCGGCGGAGGCAACTGCCTTGTATGCCGGTATTGTGCTGGATACGAAAAACTTTAATGTGCAGACAGGCGAGCGTACCTTTGAGGCTGCCGCTCTGCTACGCCGTTGCGGTGCTAACCCGAATCTGATACGCCAGCTGTTTAAGGATGATCTGAGCTTTGTACAGCAGAAGGCTAAACTGATAGCTGGAGCAAGAATGCCGATACCCGGTTTATCTATTGCCATTATGCGTAATGCAGATAATGATACTATGTCTTCCGTGCTTGCCGCGCAGACAGCTGATACTCTGATTACTATTGAGAGTGTAGCTGTAGGCATGGCAATTGTTGAATATAAAGATGGTTCCCTGAGCATAAGTGCCCGCAGTGACGGCAGCGTCAATGTGCAGGTAATTATGGAAGAGCTGGGCGGCGGCGGTCATCAGACGGTGGCTGGTGTGCAGCTGGCAAATAAACGTGCCAGGGATGTAGAAGCGCAGATTATTGCGCTGACTAAAAAACAGTTAGAGGAGTGTCGAACAGATGAAAGTAATTCTTTTACAAGATGTTAAAAGCTTAGGCAAAAAAGGTGAAATCGTAGAAACTGCCGAGGGCTATGGCCGCAACTATCTGCTGCCGCGTAAATTGGCTAAGGAAGCTACCGCTGCTAACCTCAACCAGGCTAAACAGGACCAGGCAACCGCTAAGCATCGTGCAGCTCAGGCTAAGGACGAGGCTGTTGTTTTGGGCGCACAGGTAGAAAAGGTTGTAGTAACCATGAAGGTACGCGTGGGCGAAAACGGTAAAATGTTTGGTTCCGTAACCTCCAAGGATGTTGCCGAAGCTCTGATTAAGCAAACCGGTCTGAACATTGACCGTCGTAAAATTGAGCTGAAATCCGCAGTTAAGGGCTTAGGCGAATACACCGCTGTTGCGAAGCTGCATACCGATGTAACTGCTACCTTTAAGGTTATGGTAGTTGCCGAATAATTTCAGAATGAAGCTGATGTATGTGGCAGTCGCCGGTGGCGGCTGCCGCTTTTTCTTGTGAGCCCTGTTACCTTCCACTCTTGACGGCTGCAAGGGTATGATGCTGCCATGTCTGGCGGTAGCTGGGAAAAATTAACTTTTCCTAAGTAATTTATATCACAGGTACTTCCTTTTTTGATTATTTAGGTGTAAAATATTTGCTGTTCCGCAATTATTTTTGAATACTTGCGGAATATATGAGAATACAGGTCAAAAGATGATTTTGACCGACGAGAGATTTAAAAAAACTAAGCTAATCTGCAATGAGAATTATGAGAGAATGAGGGGGATGCAGATGGAAGCAGCAGGCTTTTTGGCATTAGGTGTTTTAGTTGGCTTATTGGGAGCGCTTTTAGGCATTGGCGGCGGTATGGTGATTGTACCGCTTCTGGTGTTTGCTTGGGATTATGAGCCGCAGCTGGCCATCGGTACTTCGGTGCTGGTGGTATTGCTGAATGCGGTTTCGGGGACCTGGGGCTATATCAGGCAGAAGAAGGTTTGCGTTGATGCGGCCTTGAAATTTGCTGTGGCTACCGTTCCCGGTGCATTTTTAGGCAGCTATGCCGCAGAATATCTGCAGGGCAGGCTTTTTTATCTGGTGTTCGGCGCTTTCTTTGTGCTGGCAGCGATAAATATGTATCGCAAAGCCAATAAGGAGGCGGCGGGAAAGACGGCCGGCGAGGTGCCGGAAGTTTATAACTGGAAGTTGGGCGTTCTTTGCAGCGTCGGTGTGGGCTTTTTAGCCAGCATTTTGGGCATCGGCGGCGGCATCGTCCACGTTCCCTTTATGGTATATGTGCTGAATTTCCCTGTGCACGTGGCCATTGCTACTTCTACCTGCATTTTGGCGGTTTCCTCGCTTGCGGGCTTAGTGTCGCATGCTATGCTGGGGCATATTGTGTGGACCAGCGGTCTAGCGATTGGTGCGGGTGCTTTTATCGGCGCTCAGGGCGGTGTAGCCTTGGCGCAAAGGCTGCAGTCCGGCATTCTGATGAAGCTGGCGAGTGTATTGGTACTGATTACCGGTATTAAATTTTTATTGAATACTTTATAAAGCGCAGACGGTTTATAATTAAATATAGTGCAATAATAAAAGTTCAGTTTTGCATAAAAATGTGAGGCCAGATGCCCAGGTAATGGCATCCGGCAGTTGAAAAATGTCACTGTCGTTGTTATGACGAAGGCAGAGATGTAAATGCATTACTGGCCTTCCGAATATACGCAAAAGCAGTCGCTGTCATCGTTGATGATAGAACGACTGCTTTTTTTGCTGTCTGCGGCAATACTTAAAGTGCTGCCGAGCAGGATGTTTGTGTAAGCTGCGAAAAATACCGATATGCAAACTGAACATAGCAAATTGATGAGAAATGAATATACTAATAAGCTCAGATGTGAGTATAATACTACACATAACCTATTATTTGCATATATATTGGAGGTATTCACAATGAACGAACGTTATAAATTAAATGCACAGCTGGCACAGATGTTAAAGGGTGGCGTAATTATGGATGTTACGACACCGGAGCAGGCGCGTATCGCAGAGGCAGCAGGTGCCTGCGCTGTTATGGCGCTGGAGAAGATTCCTGCCGATATCCGTGCAGCAGGCGGCGTAGCACGCATGAGCGATCCGAAGCTGATTAAGGAAATTCAAAACGCAGTTTCCATTCCTGTTATGGCAAAGGTGCGTATCGGTCATTTTGTAGAAGCACAGATCCTGGAGGCTCTGGAGATTGACTATATCGATGAGAGCGAGGTGCTTTCTCCGGCTGATGATGTTTACCATATCGACAAAACGAAGTTTAACGTACCGTTTGTTTGCGGTGCCAAGGATTTGGGCGAAGCATTGCGCCGTATCAACGAGGGTGCCTCCATGATCCGTACCAAAGGCGAGCCCGGTACCGGTGACGTTGTGCAGGCAGTACGCCATATGCGCAAAATGAATCAGCAGATTGCACAAATCGCCGCAATGGAAGAAAACGAACTGTTCAACGCTGCCAAGGAGCTGCAGGTTCCGTATGATCTGGTAGTTTACGTACATGAGCATAAACGCTTGCCGGTAGTAAATTTTGCAGCAGGCGGCGTAGCAACTCCGGCGGATGCAGCGCTGATGATGCAGCTGGGTGCTGAGGGCGTATTCGTAGGCTCCGGTATTTTCAAATCCGGCGACCCGGCAAAGCGTGCGCAGGCTATTGTTAAAGCAGTAACCAACTTCAACGATGCCAAAATGCTGGCAGAGCTGTCCGAGGATTTGGGCGAAGCTATGGTAGGCATCAACGAGCAGGAAATTCAGCTGCTGATGGCGGAGCGTGGTAAATAATGAGAATCGGCGTTTTAGCACTGCAGGGTGCGTTTATTGAGCACGTGCAGGCACTACAGCAGCTGGGCTTGGAGGCTGTAGAGCTGCGTCAGCTGCCGGATTTGGAGCAGCCCTTGGATGGTATCGTCTTGCCGGGCGGCGAAAGTACGGTGCAGGGCAAGCTGCTGCATGAGCTTGGTATGTTTGCACCGCTGCAGAAAAAAATAGCGCAGGGTTTGCCGGTACTGGCAACCTGCGCGGGTATGATTCTGTTGGCGGAAAAGCTGACGAACGACTGCAAGGTACATTTGGCAACCATGCCGATTACCGTGAAGCGCAATGCCTACGGCAGACAGCTGGGCAGCTTTTTTACCGAGGCTGAATTCGGCAAGCTGGGCAAGGTGCCGATGACCTTCATCCGTGCGCCTTATATTGACAGCGTGGGTGAAGGAGTAGAGGTGCTTGCTGTGGTGGATGAGCATATTGTGGCGGCACAGTACGGCAAGCAGTTGGCGCTGGCCTTCCACCCGGAGCTTGACGTAGCCAAAAGCACGGCCATCCACGAATATTTTGTCAGCCTGTGCGCTGCGAAATAATTACAGCTTCAGATAAGGCTTCAGCACTGTAAACAGTGTGTCTAAGGCCGGATACAGCTTATCATCCGCCAGACCGGTGTAATTCATCAGCAGGGTGTGCGAGCTGTCGCCAACCTTTTCGTGATAATAGTCCGAAAGAAATTTAATCTGAATGCCCTTGGCAGCTGCAGCCTGCACAAGCTGAGAATCCTTGGCATCGGTAGCAAGATGCAGCAGAAAATGCAGACCGCTGTCCTCGCCTTCTACCGTAAGTGCGGGAGCAGCGTCGGACTGCGTGAGATACTGCAGCAGACGGTCACGCTTGCTGCGGTAGTAGGTGCGCATTCTGTTGATGTGGCGTTCAAAATAACCGTCCTCGATAAATTTGGCGAGCGTAAACTGCTCAAAATTAGATACAGTACAGGAATAAAAGCCAAGCTTGTCATAAAAGAGCGATGCCAGGTGCGGTGGCAGCAGCATGTAGCTGATACGGAAGGTTGGTGCCAGTGTTTTGGAAAAGGTGTTGATATAGATAACCTTTTCTTCGGTATCAATGCTCTGCAATGGCGGAATAGGCTTGCCGAACAGGCGGAATTCGCAGTCGTAATCATCTTCGATGATATAACGGCTGCTTTTTTTTGCTGCCCAGCGCAGCAATTCGTAGCGGCGGCTGACGGGCATAACAATGCCGGTAGGGAACTGATGCGAGGGGCTGATGTGCAGAATATCGGCACCGCTGTTTTCCAGAACATCGGCGCGGATACCATGGGCATCCATCGGCAGATAACGGCAGAAAACATCGTTGGCCTGATAAGCTGCTGCCAACTGCGGATAGCCAGGGTTTTCCAGTGCATAGACGTGACTGCGTCCCAAAAGCTGTACGATAAGGTTATACAGCGTCTGTGTGCCTGCGCCGATGATAATCTGCTCAGGCGCAATGTTCAGACCGCGGAACTGGTAAAGATGTCGGGCGAGCGCCTGACGCAGCGGCAAAACACCGCCGGCGCTGGTGTCGCTGATGAGGGCGTGCTCATCAGCAGTGGTGAGCGTGTGGCGCAAAAGACGCGCCCAGATATTATAGGGAAAGGTGTCCGGCGGTACGCTGCTTTTGGCGAAGCTGACGCTTTGCGCCGTTGCCTGTGTTTTGATTGACGGCGCTGCTTTGCGTTCTGCTTTTACCGGCAGAGGCTGCTGCTCAATGCGCGCCACGTAGTAACCGCGCTTGGGCTGCGAATAGATATAGCCTTCGACAACGAGCTGGGCGTAGGCATTTTCCACGGTGATGAGACTGATGCCCAAATTTTTGGCCAGCATGCGCTTGGAGGGCAGCTTTTCTTCGGCATGCAGTACGCCGTTGGTGATATCATTTTTGATGCATTTGTAGAGATGAGCGTACATGCTCTCTCCCTGTAAATCGGCAAAGCTGTAGGTTAGCATAGCAGAAAATCCTTTCTGACAGAAAAGCCCAAGAAATTTTTTGACTATAGTGAAATTCGGTATATAGGATAAATTGATAAGTTCAGATGAAAATATGATACTATGTATCGGGCAAAAAGTAAAGCAGGCGAAAAAATAGCCGAAAATAATAAAAAAATAGCCTCTTCCTACCCGAAAAATGCTTTTGGGGTAGGGGCAAATTACCGGGTTTACCTTA
>ERZ1035006.142-NODE-142-length-58857-cov-70.227084_pt1 | contig 58857 bp, 50 predicted proteins | sample MGYA00520694_ERZ1035006 | MGnify/ENA primary metagenome ERZ1035006 (study PRJEB33766, sample SAMN09781746) | gut metagenome | biome: gut microbiome | host: Homo sapiens | place: Madagascar | study: EMG produced TPA metagenomics assembly of the PRJNA485056 data...
CTCCTTACATCTTCATGGAGCGTAACGGTATTCATATTATCGACCTCAACAAGACAGTCGCTAAGATCGATGAGGCTGCTGAGGCACTCAAGGAAATCGCCAAGTCAGGAAAGAAGATCCTGTTTGTCGCTACTAAAAAACAAGCTAAGGACGTAGTTGCCGAGAAGGCAGCTTCAGTTAATATGCCTTACGTTATTGAGCGTTGGCCAGGTGGTATGCTCACTAACTTCCCTACAATCCGTAAGGCAGTGAAGAAAATGGCAAACATCGATAAGTTGATGAACGATGGTACATTCTCTAACCTCTCTAAGCGCGAGTTGCTTCAGGTAAGCCGCCAGCGTGCTAAGTTGGAGAAGAACCTTGGTTCTATCGCTGACTTGACTCGTCTTCCTAGCGCACTCTTCGTTATCGACGTAATGAAGGAGCACATCGCTGTTAAGGAAGCTAACCGTCTGGGTATCCCTGTATTCGGTATCGTAGATACAAACTCTGATCCTAAGAATATCGACTACATCATCCCTGCTAACGATGACGCTAAGGACTCTGTAGAGGTTATCCTCTCTGCTGTTTGCGGTGCTATCGCTGAGGGTCTTTCTGAGCGTAAGGCTGAGAAGGCTGACGACAAGGCTGCTGCTGAGCAGAAGGATCAGCCTAAGAAGAAGGCTGCTCGCAAGGACGCTGAGTAATTTTGGTTTAACAATTTAAATAAAATATTTTAAGATTATGGCTGTTACAATAGCTGACATCCAGAAGCTTCGTAAGATGACTGGTGCTGGTCTTGCTGACTGCAAGAAGGCATTGACTGAGGCTGATGGTGATATCGAAAAGGCAATCGAGCTCGTTCGTGAGCGTGGTCTCGCTATCGCTGCAAAGCGTTCTGACCGTGAGACTTCTAACGGTTGTGTACTCGTTAAGAGTGTTGATGGCTTCGCTGCAATGGTTGCCGTTAAGTGTGAAACAGACTTCGTTGCTGCTGGTAAGGAATTCATCGATATGACTGCTGAAATCCTTGACGCTGCTATCGCTGCTAAGGCTCAGAGCCTTGACGACGTTAAGAAGTTGGTTCTTGCTTCTGGTGATGATGCAGAGACTGCTGTTAAGCATCGCTCTGGTATCACTGGTGAGAAGATGGAGCTCGATGGCTACAACTTCCTCGAGGGTGAGAACATCTCTGTTTATGACCACATGGGCAAGCACACATTGTGTACTATGGTTCAGCTCAACGAGAACAACGAGGATGCTGGTCATAAGGTAGCAATGCAGGTAGCTGCTATGCGCCCTGTAGCTCTTGATGAGTCTTCTGTTTCTGAGGAGACAAAGCAGAAGGAGCTTGAGGTAGCAGTTGCTAAGACCAAGGAAGAGCTCGTAGAGAAGGCTGTTAACGCAGCTCTCAAGAAGGCTGGCATCAACCCAGCTCACGTTGACTCTGAGGATCACATCGAGAGCAACACCAAGAAGGGTTGGTTGACACCTGAGCAGGCTGAAGAGGCTCGCAACATCAAGAAGACTGTAGGTGAGGAGAAGGCTGCTTCTTTGAACCCAACTATGATCCAGAACATCGCTAATGGTCGTTTGGCTAAGTTCTTCAAGGAGAACTGCCTCGTTGACCAGGAGTTCCAGTTCGGTGATGGTGACAAGCAGACTGTTGCTCAGTACCTCGCTGCTCAGAGCAAGGATCTCAAGATCACTGCTTACAAGCGCTTCACTCTTGCTGCTGAGTAATCCCCCTAGGGAATGGCTCTAGAAGCTAAAATCGTTAATTTGACTTATAGTTAAATTAGAATATCCGGGAGTTATGGAGACAAGGCTTAGCCTTTATCCTAACTCCCTTTTCTTTTTTCTAATGAAAATAGGATTATGAAGATATTTGCTATCGGTATGAACTATACCGAACACAATAAATCGCTACATGGTACGTTATCTAAACCAGAGCGTCCTGTCATCTTTACCAAGGCAGACTCTGCCTTGCTCAACAATGGCAAGCCTTTCTTCATCCCAGATCATCTGGGACGCATCGAGTATGAAACCGAGTTGGTGGTACGCATCAGCAAGCTGGGCAAGACCATTCCTCAGCGTTTTGCCCATCGCTACTACGACGCAGTGACCGTGGGCATCGACTTCACGGCTCGTGAGATGCAGAAGCAGCTCAGAGAGAAAGGACAGCCTTGGGAGCTAGCCAAGGGATTTGATGGTTCGGCTGCCATTGGCGAATGGGTTGACATCCAAAAGTTCAGAGACATCCAGGCCATCCACTTTCACCTCGACATCAATGGCGAGACCGTGCAGGAGGGCTGCTCCAGCGACATGCTCTACAAGGTAGACGAGATTATCTCCTATATCAGCCAGTACTTTACGCTGAAGACGGGCGATCTCCTCTATACAGGTTGCCCTACAGGCTGCGGACCAGTAAAGATAGACGACCACTTGGAGGGTTATCTGGAAGACCGCAAGGTGCTCGACTTTAACTGTAAATAAAATATTGATTAGAATGACAAAGGTTAGTAAGCACTTTTTTCTTTTGGTATGGCTCTTGATGCTAGCCATCCCGATGGAGGCACAAAGATTCTTCAACCTGACTTCTCCTGAGGTCAGGGTAGACTCTGTGTTGCCTCAGTTTGTGTGCTCCTATCCTTTGCAGGGGGTATATCAAGACTCCCTCTATTCGGTGGAAGTGAAATATCCGGAGTATGTGGATATGACTCCTGCCGACATCGCCAACTACAATCGCCTCTCGGGGGCAGCCCTGCCCCAACAGGTGAGCATCAGCCAGGAGGTGGTAACTTGCCGTAAGCAGGCAATGCTCAGGGTGAGTTTCTCGCCTTTGGTATTCCGCAACAATCGCTATCAGATATTGGTGAGCTTCATGCTCGATGTCAAGGCGCATGCCCTGAGTCGCAGTCAGCGCAAGGCTCGACAGGATATGTCGATGTCGAGAACTGCCGATGCCTCCATCTATGCCGCCCATTCCGTGCTTGCCAGTGGCAAGTGGGCTAAGATTAGGGTGAGCGAGACGGGCATTCATCAGCTCACTGAGCAGGTGGTGCGACAGGCTGGATTCTCCAATATTAATAAGGTGAAGATATATGGCTATGGAGGTAATCTGCAAAACGATGCCCTCTATAGTAGTGACCTGCGCAATTATGATGACTTGCATGAAGTGCCTCAGTGCGTGGTGGATGGCAAGCATTACTTCTATGCCTTGGGACCAGTGAGTTGGAGCGATACCAATTCGGCTCATCGTACCCGCAATCCTTATTCCGACTACGGATATTACTTCATCACCCAGACCGACGAGGAGCCAGAGGTGTGGGACTCCACCCAGTTTGTTGGCTTCTATTACCCGATGCCTACTGACTATCATTCGCTCTATGAGGTGGATGGCTACAGCTGGTATCATGGCGGACGGAATCTCTATGATCCTACGCTATTGAACTTGGGGCAGAAGCAGCAAGTGGTTATCACCAATCATACGGGGGATAGCCGTGGCAACCTCACGGTAGCCCTGAGCTCTAGTGGTGACTGCACCGTGCAAGTATCCAAGGGCGCCAGGGAACTAGGTACCATCACACTCTCGATGAAAAATGTGGTCAATTCTTCCTATGCCAAGGGATTGGATGGCTCGAGCACATTCTTCGTGGGCGATCTCTCGGAGCGAGATACCATCACCATTCAGCCTGTTTCGGGCAGTCCGGTGCGACTGGACTATATGAGCATGGCTTGGTATCAGCCTATCCCGCTCAAGGAGTGGGGCTCCCAAATGCCAGCGGCACAGTATGTGTATGGCATCACCAATCAAGACCATCATGCCGATGGTGCTGCTGACATGGTCATCATCATTCCGGCATCACAAAAACTACTAAAACAAGCCCAAAAACTCAAGGATTTTCATGAGACCCGAGATGGACTGCGAGTAACCATCGTGCCTGCCGATGAACTATACAATGAGTTCTCCAGTGGCACGCCCGATGCCAACGCCTATCGCCGCTATCTCCGTATGCTGACCGACAAGGCGGCTACGGAGGCAGATATGCCTAAGTATCTCCTGCTCTTCGGCGACTGCGTATGGGACAACAGAATGCTGACTCAGGATTGCAGAAACCTGAATCCAAACGATTACCTGCTCTGCTATGAGAGCGAAAACTCCTTCAGTGCCATCTATTGCTATGTGAGTGATAGCTGGATGGGCATCTTGAGCGAGGGGGCTGGCAGTCATCCGGAGCGTGAACTGCAAGATGTGGCGGTGGGCAGATTCCCCGTCACCACAGCGGCAGAAGCCAAGATATTGGTAGATAAAACCATCAATTATGCCACCAATGCCAATGCCGGAGCATGGCAGAACACCCTGATGTTTATGGGTGATGATGGCAATAATAACCTGCACATGACCGATGCCAATGATGTGGCAGATGATGTAGCAAGCCATTATCCTAACTATCTGGTAAAGAAGGTGATGTGGGATGCCTATACTCGCCAAACTTCCTCTACGGGCAATACTTATCCCGAGGTGGAGAAGATAGTGAAGCAACAGCAGGCTAATGGCGCCCTGATCATGGACTATGCCGGTCATGGCAGTGCCAATCAGATGTCTCATGAGAATGTGTTGCGCCTCACCGACTTTGAGGCATTTCGTAATACCAATCTCCCACTGTGGGTAACCGCTTCTTGCGATATCATGCCGTTTGACGGTACAGAGGCAACCATCGGCGAGGCAGCCTTGCTCAATGAGAAGGGTGGAGCCGTGGCATTCTATGGCACCACTCGCACCGTGTTTGCCGAGAAGAATAAGTTTATCAACCGAGCCTTCCTGCGCCGTGTGCTCAGCCAGAAGGGCGGCAAGCCTATCACCATCGGCGAAGCTCACCGATTGGCTCAGAACGATGTGATGACGGGCGGTATCTCCAGTCAAGAGACCGATGTCTCGGAGAATCACTTGCAGTATTCGCTGCTCGGCGACCCAGCCCTGGCACTGAATCAGCCTACCTATCAGGTGGTGGTAGACTCCATCAATGGCATCTCTACCGAACGCACCGATACCATGGCTGTACTGAAGGCTGGCTCCATCGCTCGCATCGCCGGACATATCCAGCAACAGCCTGACTTCAGGGGAGTGGTAACAGCCACGGTGCGCGACAACCTGGAGTTGATAACCTGCAAACTGAATGAGCGAGGCTCACAGGATGCCCCTGATGCGCCATTTACATATTATGACCGACAGAAGATGCTCTATAATGGCTCTGACAGTGTGAGAAATGGCAAGTTTGCCTTCTCTTTCGCCGTGCCTAAGGACATCAACTATTCCGATGCCACGGGATTGGTCAATCTCTATGCCGTGAGCACCGACAAGACGTTGAGGGCGAATGGTTCGTGTGATCGCTTCAAGGTAGGCGGCAGCAGTGAGATGCAGAATGACTCCATCGGACCATCCATCTACTGCTATCTCAACTCCACCGCCTTCCAAGATGGTGGCAATGTGAACAGTACGCCATTCTTTGTGGCGCAGCTTTCCGATAAGGATGGCATCAATGCGGCAGGCAGTGGCATCGGTCACGACTTGCAGCTCGTCATAGATGGAGATGTGGCTAAGACCTACGTGCTGAACGATAACTTCAGCTATGATTTCGGCTCCTATACCAGTGGCTCCACCTATTATGGCATCCCAGAGCTGGAACCGGGCAAGCACCAGCTTACCTTCCGTGCCTGGGACATCCAGAACAATAGTTCGGTGGTAAAACTCCACTTCAATGTGGTGAAAGGCTTGAGCCCTACGATCTTTGATGTGGGCGTAACGGAGAATCCGGCTAAGACATCCACCACGTTTATCATCTCGCACGACAGAACCGAGACGGATATGAATGTGGTCGTCGAGCTCTTCGATACCTCGGGCAGGCAGCTGTGGCGACATGCTGAGAATGGCGTATCGGCATCCAGCACCTATACCATCCCATGGGACCTGACGATAGATGGAGGCAGACCGCTCGGTACGGGTGTGTATCTCTATCGAGTCAAGGTGTCGACAGATGGCAGCAGCTATGCCTCCAAGACCAAGAAACTCATCGTGTTAAGATAATCAATAAGGTATAATACATATATAAGATAATAGATATGAACAAGACAATGAAGATACTGATGGCGGGATGCCTCTCGCTACTGTCATGGCAGGCTTCTGCGCAAGACAGTCAGGGCGATAGTAAGGAGAGCCTGTTTAACCCTGTCAACTATGCAGTGATCTCGCAAACCATCGCTCCGGATGCCCGTGGTGGCGGTTTGGGAGATGTGGGTGCAGCCACTGATCCTGATGTCAACTCGCAGTATTGGAATCCAGCCAAGTATCCCTTCAATATCTCCCGAGCCGGAGTGGCGCTCAACTTTACGCCATGGTTGCGCTCATTGGTCAATGATATGAACCTGGCTTATCTGGCTGGTTATTATCGCATTGGCGATTATAGCGCCGTGTCAGCTTCGCTCCGTTACTTCAATATGGGTGAAGTGTTTACGGAGAATCCTGATGTGAATGCCAATGCGATGACTATCAATCCTTACGAGATGTCTGTAGATGTAGCTTACTCCTTGATGCTGAGTGAGAAGTTCTCGCTTGCCGCCGCTATCCGTTGGATTTATTCGGATATGCGCTTCGACTATACCGAGGACAATTCGCCAGCCTCTGCCTTTGCTGCCGACATTGCCGCATACTATCAGAATTACATCAATATCGGGCAGCGTGAGTGCCAGCTGGGTGTGGGTCTCAACATCTCCAACATAGGTAGCAAGATTACCTTTAGCGGCAAGGAGTATGGCGAGTTCCTGCCAGCCAATATGCGCTTGGGTGCTTCGCTGATGATACCTATCGATGAGTATAATCGCATCACGCTGGCTGCCGATGCCAACAAGTATCTGGTGCCTACGGTGCCTAAGCAGATGGAGGGCGAGGACAACTCGGAGTATGAGGACCGAGTACACAGAGAGTATGATGACGTGTCGGCTATCAGCGGTATCTTCAAGAGCTTCAGCGATGCCCCTGGTGGATTCAAGGAGGAGCTGGAGGAAATCAACTATGGCTTGGGTGCCGAGTATGTATATAATGACAAGTTTTCCCTCAGAGCCGGCTATCACCATGAGAGCCAGAGCAAGGGTAACAGAAAGTACTTCACCGTGGGAGCTGGCTTCAAGATGAATGTGTTCTCGCTCGATGCTGCCTATGTGGTGGCTACGGCAAAGAGCAATCCACTGGACCAGACGCTCCGTTTCACCCTGTCATTCGATATGGATGGTATCAAGGACTTATTAAAAAAGAGATAATATGAACATTCGAGTAGGATTTGGATATGATGTCCATAAGTTGGTGGAGAATCGCGACTTATGGCTAGGAGGAATCAAGATAGATTACGAGTTGGGACTGCTGGGACATAGCGATGCCGATGTGCTGATACATGCCATCTGCGATGCCCTGCTGGGTGCAGCCAATATGCGCGACATCGGTTATCACTTTCCCGATACAGCGGCAGAGACACTCAATGTGGACTCCAAGATATTGCTCAAGAAGACGATGCAGCTGATAGCCACCAAGGGCTATACCCTGGGCAATATCGATGCCACCATCTGTGCCGAGCGTCCTAAGCTCAATCCCCATGTGCCAGCCATGAAGGCTTGTTTGGCTCAGGTGATGGGAGTGGACGAGGACCAAATCTCCATCAAGGCTACTACCACGGAGAAACTTGGTTTCACCGGCAGAATGGAGGGAATCTCCGCTTATGCTACTGTATTGATAGAAAAGTGTTAAAAATAACAAAGAATTTGCACTTTTCTTGCGATTCATTTGGTGGAATCAAGAAATAGTCGTACCTTTGCACTGTCAAAAGGTTAATAGATTGTTTAGGTTAGTAGTAATAGATTTAGGTTTTTAGTTATTAGGTTTTAAGGTAGATTGTTTAACAGATAACTAAGGAGGCCGTGAGGTTACCTTTGGTTAAGAAATTTTTTAGTTAAACATAGTGTATGTCACAGCTCGCTGAGAGTTGTGACATATTTTTTTGTTCTAAATCTGCAAAAAGCTACGCATTTGTTTTGTATAAACATATTTTTTCGTTAACTTTGCAATCAAATAAAGAAAGATTTGTCATGAGAGTACTCATAGTTAATACAAGCGAGAAGACGGGTGGAGCGGCTGTGGCTGCCAATCGCCTGATGGATGCCCTTAACAATAATGGAGTTAAGGCTAAGATGCTGGTGCGCGACAAGGAAACCGAGGACATCACCGTGGTTGGCTTGCCTCGCTCACTCAAGTTGCAATGGAATTTTCTCTGGGAGCGCTGGTGCGCCTTCTGGCATCTCCATTTCTCCAACCTGCATTTGTGGGAGATAGATATGGCTGCCGCTGGTTCCGACATCACCAAGCTGAGGGAGTTTCAAGAGGCTGACGTCATCCATCTCTCTTGGATCAATCAGGGTATGCTCTCGCTCAAGGGCATCCGCAAGATACTGAAGAGCGGCAAGCCTGTGGTGTGGACCATGCATGATCTCTGGCCAGCCACCGGCATCTGTCATTATGCCCGTGGCTGCAATCGCTATGGCTCCAGTTGCGGCAACTGTCCGCTGCTGCCTCACAAGGGTGGCAAGAACGATCTTTCGGCTCAGGTGTTCCGCAGAAAGAAGGAACTTTATCAGCACTGCAACATCTCCTTTGTGAGTTGCAGTCGATGGCTGGAGAAGCAAGCCAAGAGTAGCGGGCTCTTCGTGGGGCAGCGCGTCACCAATATCCCTAATCCGATAGATACCCATGTGTTCTGTCCGATGGACAAGGCAGAGGCTCGTCTGCGTGCCGGTCTTCCTGCTGATAAGCATCTCATCCTCTTTGTATCACAGAAGGTAACCGATGAGCGCAAGGGCATGAAGTATTTTGTGGAGGCTATTGACAAGTTGGTGGCTCAATATCCTGCGGTGAAGGACAATACCGCCATAGCCATCTTGGGCGGTCATTCCGAGGAGGTTACGCTCACCCTGCCATCTTACTCGCTGGGCTATGTGAGCGATGAGAAGCGCATCGTGGATATCTACAATTCGGTAGATGTCTTCGTGCTGCCATCCCTGGAGGATAATCTGCCTAACACCATCATGGAGGCAATGGCATGTGGAGTGCCAAGCGTCGGCTTCAAGGTGGGCGGCATCCCCGAGATGATAGACCATCAGAAGAACGGATATGTGGCTAACTATCGCGATACCAATGATTTGGCTCAGGGCATCCACTGGGTGTTGGAGGAGGCAGACAAGGAATTGCTCAGCCAGGCGTGCCTGCAAAAGGTATCTCATAACTATTCGCAGCATGCGGTGGCTCTCCGATACATCGAAGTGTACAATCAGGCTATGGCCTTCAAGAATTACAAATTATAAACCAAATAAATCGGGCTGATTATGATTAAGTTTACGATCGTAACCTGTACGTTCAATGCCGAGAGAGTGTTGCAGCGTACCCTGGATAGCATTCAGCGACAGAGTTATTGCAACATCGAGCACATCATCATGGACGGCGGTTCCAAGGACAAGACGCTAGCCATGGTGAGAGCTTACCAGCACAAGACGCTTGTGGGCGAGAATGCCCATGAGATAGTTGTGGTGTCGGAGCCCGACAAGGGACTTTATGATGCTATGAACAAGGCCATCGACCGAGCCACGGGCGATTATCTGGTCTTCATGAATGCCGGCGATGTGTTCCCTTCCGAGGACACGCTAGAGTATGTGGAAGGTTGCGTGGGAGAGGGCGAGGTATTGCCGGGCGTGCTCTATGGCGATACCGACATCGTAAATGAGGAGGGTCATTTCTTGCGCCATCGTCGCCTGTCGCCTCCTGCCCGTCTCACCTGGCGTTCGTTCATGTGGGGCATGTTGGTGTGCCATCAGTCCTTCTATGCTCGCACCGATATAGCCAAGCATATCCATTACGACTTGAATTATCGCTATTCAGCAGATGTAGACTGGTGCATTCGCATCATGCATGCGTCAGCCCGCCAGCATTTGCCGCTGCGCAATGTGAATGCCGTCATCACCAATTTCTTGGACGGTGGCATGACCACCCAGTATCATAAGGCGTCGCTCAAGGAGCGCTTCCGTGTGATGCGCCATCATTATGGCTTGCTCATCACTCTCCTGGTCCATGCCTGGTTTGTGGTGAGGGGAGTGGTAAAGAGGTAGATTTGAGCACTCCTTTTCATATAGAAAAAGGAAAGTTTGCGAAATTTGCTATCACTGCTATCACTTTTTGATTGTAGTGAAAGCTTAATACGTTGATATTTAGTGATATATGTCTTTTTGTAGGAGTGATAGATAGCCCTAAAAATGGGGGCTGTCTATCACGCTGCTATCACTTTGCTATCACACTCTCTAGTTCTTGTTCTCTCCCTATTAGCATAGCTGTATTTGTTGTTATTTCTGGTGCAAAGATAATTATTTATTTTGAATTATGCAAATTGCATAATGCGATTTGCATAATTTAATATTATTATCCCGTTGTTTAGAGATTAGTACCTAGTTATTACAGAATCTTCTACCTCGTACTAGGCGACGGTTTCAAGCCTGAAACTCAGAGTTTCACCCAGTGAAACTCGCAGTTTCTTGGTGAGAAACTTTTGGTTTGAACCAATGACTCGATTGGTTCCTATAGCATACTCATTTCCTTAATACGGCATTCAGAAGGAAGAAACACGGCATTAGTAGCCCTCGATCTCTGAGCGTGGGCATCCTATTAGATAGTATTTTACAAACTTGACAGATTTGTTGATAGAATGGAAAATCGCCAATGGAGTGATAGCAAAGTGATAGCAGCGTGATAGATAACCCCCATTTTTGGGGTTATCTATCACGCTTGTTAAAAGTCTTATATTGTTAAATGTCAATGCATTAAGCATTCATTACTATCAAAAAGTGATAGCAGTGATAGCAAATTTCAAAAACTTTTCTTTTTCTATAGGATTTTACTCATACTTGAATCGCCAAATCTGATAGTTGCCAGCATCATTTCCTCTGTCAGATACGAAATAGATGTAGCCATCAGTAGTCCAATATGGCTGACCATCATACGACTTGTTGATAGTGAGCTGAGTCAGATTATTACCATCCACATCAATCACATAGAGGTCGGCATCCTTCTTATCCTTCTTGGAAGACTGGAAGATAAGGCGAGTGCCATCAGGACTCCAGCGAGGATTCAGGGCAAATCCCTTCTTGGCATCGGTGAGCTGCACCTGTTCGCTACCATCAATGTTCATAATCCAGATGCTAGTGCTCTTGGCATCGCTTGAATACTTGACATATGCGATGCGCTGACCATCAGGTGAGAAGCAAGGCTGATAGCCATTTCCGAGCAGCACATTCTCGCCCGTCTTCAGATTTCTCAACCAGATTTCACTATTCTCTACTACGATGGTACTGTAGCCAAAACCAAAGAATGTGGCAAAGTTAGCCTTAGCATAATATGAGCGCTGCACCTTGTCATAGACCAACAGATTGCCCTCCTTGTTAAAACTAGGATACTCCTCGTAGGCATCGGTGCTCTCTGTAATCTGCGATAGAGCCTTTCCCTTGGAATCAAACATAGTGTAGATGTCGGCCGAAGACGCACCATCCTGCTTGCAACTAAAAGCTAGCTTACCGGTTGCTGGGTTAAAGCAAGGAGTGCGGTTGTAGTTCTTGCCACTGGTCTTCTGCGACATAGCAGCTGAGAAAGGATTATCCTTCTTGTAGATGTTATAATACTTGCCATTCTCTCTGACGGTGAAGAACAAGGCAGCACCATTGTCTCCGCCATAAGGATCGAGACAAGGTTCTTGATTATCAGTAACCTGTGTTAATGTTGCAAGGTTCTCACCAGTCATCGTAATGGCCAATTTCTTCTTAGCTGCTGCCGACAAGGCTACGCTTGCCAACAATGCGACAAATAATACTTTCTTCATATGCTATGTTTTTGTTTATATATATTATGTACTCTCCTAATTTCATAGGGGCGAAGATTCGTCCCTTATGCCTTGCAAAGATAACAAAAAACTGAATACGAGACAAGTGTCAATTCTCGGATTTGGGTACAAGCGGTAGGAAACAGGTGATATGCGGTAGAAAAAAGCGGATAAGCGGTCGAAAAAATAGTGGAAGAGTCTACACTTGCTTGGGAAAAATAATTTTCGACCGCATAATCATTATTATGGACCGCATAACCCGAGAAACATGCCGCTTATTCCAAAATGACAGAAAAGGGGGTTGTGGGAATGGAAGAAAATGAGTAAATTTGCAACGCGTTTAAACTATTAATATTTTAAGAACTATAAAAGTATGAAAACAATTTTACGATTTATTTTATCATTTATTTTTGTCTTTTTAGGACAAGTTGCAAATGCAAAAGACTTTGAGGTCAATGGTATTGCCTACAACGTAATATCATTGTCTGACCTTACTTGCGAAGTCACCAGAAACAATCAATACTTTAGTCCTAGTTATATTCCTGCACATGTAACATACAAAGGAAGAACATTTACGGTACTGGGTATTGGAGACAACGCTTTTGACGGTTCATATGTCAGCGATATCACTTTCGAAAATGGTCTTACATATATAGGTAAAAAAGCTTTCTTTTGCTGCGGTTTTACATCGCTCGTTATACCAAAATCAATAACAAAGATAGAAGAAGAAGCATTTAACTCTTGCGGAAAGACACAAAAAACGTGGAACGGCAATTACATCTCTATCTTATCTGAATTAAGGATAGAAGATAGTGACGAAATGTTAGAAGGAACATTCTGGCTAGGAAACTATAGTACATTCTGTGATACAAAAATAAAGAAATTATACCTAGGTAGAAACATTAATGATGCCGTACTTAATGATGGACTATATACTTCCCTTGAAGAATTAACAATTGGGGACTTGGTAACAGAATTAAGAACAAGTAGTCTTATTCCTGATGACATTTTCGATTTATATTATCTTAAAAAAGTAACCATAGGAACTGGACTTAAGAAAATACCTTACTTAGCTGAAGGAGACGAGCTAACACAAATATACGTTCGCTCTACAACTCCTCAAGCATCAGAAGGTTTCAACGATGGAACCTATATGCATGCTACATTGTATGTGCCAAAAGGGGCAAAAGAAGTTTATGAAGCGGCAGATATTTGGAAGAACTTTTGGAGTATCAAAGAATATGATGTAGAAACAACAGGAATAAATAATGTCGAAATAAAGCAAAAGTCAAAAAAAATATATAATTTAGATGGAACCAATGTCAACTCTTCATATCATGGAGTTGTCATTAAAAACGGAAAGAAGTATTTGAATAAATAATTTTGCATTATGAAACGTGTTATTCTATTAATATTTTATGCAATGATTAGTGTCGCATCATTGCATGCTGATAACGAACCTGACTTCTACTTTGAAGGATTAGGTTACAATATCATGTCAAAAACTGACTTAACCTGCGAAATCGGGAAAAGTAGCTATGGTGGAGAAGTAATCACAAGACCTACCGTTGAATACCAAGGAAAAACATTCACGGTATTAGGGGTAGGCGCAGAAGCCTTTCACTTAAGTCGTTGTACTCAAGCTACTATCGGAAATGGGTTAACTTATATCGGTTCCGATGCTTTTAGTATTTGCAGTAACCTAAGAAAGGTTACATTGACACCAAGTATCATTGACTTAGGGAGCAATTCCTTTGGTTATAATGAAAAACTTGAAGAAGTTGTTGTTGAAGATGGTGATGAAGAATTGATATTCCAAAAAACAATGGTCAATTTTAGTCCATTCGAGAACACTTCTATTAAGAAATTATATGTAGGTAGGAATCATAACAAAGATGTCTTTCTTGGAAGCTGTAAACAGGTTACAGACTTGGAACTAGGAGATAAAGTTACAAAATTTGAATTATCAGAATTTCCATCATTAAGAAGATTGATTATAGGAAAAAATCTTGATTTTTTGCCATATATGGATACTGGTGATTACTTAACTTCTATAACAGTCAAAGCTGAAACACCTCAAAATATAGGAGGCTTTACCAAACGCACGTATTTAAATGCAACTCTATTTGTTCCAAAAGGGACAAAAGAACTATATGAAAAAGCAGCCGGATGGTCAGAGTTTTGGGATATACGAGAATATGTTCCTACCAATATAACAAACAATAGGATTGATAAGTCTAGAGTTGTCAAAGAATACTCACTAGAAGGAATAGAAAGAAAAGGATATTCAAAAGCGGTTCGAATTGTAAGAAAAAGTAATGGGAGTACATTAAAAATATTCAAATAGAAAGAATGCTATCTCTTCAGCAAAATTGGTACATAATTGATTTATTGTAAATAATTTGCCATCCACGAAAGTTATATAATTTTCGCTGGATGGCTTTTAAATCTAATACTTATAGGAAAAACCTGTAGGAATGGCTATGTTTGTTATTAGCTAAAAGAACAAGTATGTGGTGACTATAGTTTTATAATGACATCTTTATGTTTTTGTGTGATGATTAGTCTGACAAAGTATGATGTGGTTGAAAATCAGTGAGCTAAGCGTTGTAAAAAGCAATCTTGCCGAAATCCGCAATTTCTTTTTACCCATTTTTGCCGAAATCCGCAAAATGTTTAGGGATAAAATAATATGTATAAATAGAAATACAATATGATTTTCCCCATCACTTTATAGGGATTTTCCACTTTGCCATCTCGGAGATTCTTTATATTTTTGCAGCATGAAATCGCTAGGAAGCGACGCGAGATTAGTAAAATGACAATTAGTAATGCTTAAAGAATGACGATTATGAAAAAAGTGATTTTTGGTTTGGTGGCACTGCTCATAGCTACTCTGCCTACTTCGGCTCAAAACTATAAGGACAGCAGATATTACAACCAGCGTACCGGACATCTGGACTACAATAAGCGAAATGGATGGAATGGTGATAGGGGATTTAGTAGAAATGACAACTACTTCGGATTCCGTATCGGACCTGCATTCTCCTATGTGAACTCGGACGACTCCCGACTGGATGGCGGTAAATGGCTGACGGGACTCAATGTGGGCGTAGTGGCTGGCATCTCGCTCACCGACCAGCAACCTCTCTATCTGGAAACAGGACTCTCATATACTGAAAAGGGTGGCAAGAAAAATCTCTCCACTGGCAAGAAGATGACTTATGATCTCAACTACCTGGAGATACCGCTGGTGTTGAAGTATCAATATCATGTGGACCCTCACTTCTCTATCCAGCCTATGGTGGGCGGATATTTTGCTGTAGGAGTTGGTGGCAAGATCAAAAACTTTGAGGACCGTGAGGCGCAAAACTCTTTCTCTGACAGCAATTTCCGACGCACAGACGCTGGACTGCGACTGGGATGCGGCATCGGGTATGATATGTTTTATGCCGACCTGACCTATGACATCGGTCTTGCCAATATCTGCCACGATACCTTTGATACCTCTCACAATGGAGCTTTGATGCTCAATGTGGGTGTCAACTTCTAAGATCATCTAAGCTATTGATAACCATCAGAGTATATTCTCTGATGGTTTTTTCTTTTAATTCCTGGATATGCTCGGGAGCCAAGGCTTGCAGTGGCTCCAGGCAGTCTAGTTGGAGCATCGTGGCGATGGGGAGAAGCTTGTGGGCTGCCATGCCTATGGCTGAGGTGTTGAGCGATGGAGCGGTTAAGGCTGTTTTCAGTGTAGACTCGTAATGGCTCATTTCTTCCTTCACCGTCTGTATGAGTTCGGCTTCTGCCTCTGGGTCATCGCCGGCAAAGGCGAGGAACGGGGCAAAGAGAGATTGCTTCGCTTTGCTCTTGTTCTCAGAAACTTGCTGATTGCTTGCTTTGCTAACTCCCAATATCTCTTGCAGCTTTTCTATGCGGAATGGCTTGAAGAGGCAATTGTCGAAGCCTGCTTTCTGGAGCTCTTCTAGGATGCTAGAGTCGTGGGCTGTCATCGCCACAACCTTCATCTGGGAGTGGTTGATGTGGCGGATAAAGTCCATGCCGTTCATTTCTGGCATCTCGATGTCTAGTAGCATCAGCGATGGCTGCTCATCATGGAGCAGGGTGAGGGCTTCGGACACGTGGAGGCAAACGAATACCTGCCAGGTATCGCCTATTATTCGGTGAAGCATCTCTTGCAAAAGTTGTAATTGCAGCTTGTCGTCATCAAGGATGAGTAGCTTTTTGTTTCTGAAGCTCAATGGCTTATTCTCTTTCTCGCTCATGTCTTTGGGCTGAAGTTGAGCTCCTTTTTCGGGTTTCTTGTCAGTATCGGCTGCCTTCTTGATTGGCAGGATAACAGTAAATTTTGAACCTTTCCCCACTTCTGATTCCACTTGGATATTGCCACCCAGCAGGCTTATCAGCTCATGTGTAATGGAGAGTCCCAAGCCAGTGCCCTCTATGCCTTGCGCACTCTTTAGGCGGGTGAATGCTTGGAAAATCTTCTGTGTTTCTTCGGCGGTCATTCCCTTGCCCGTATCTGCTACGCTGAGAATGAGCTGGTTATCCCAAGAAGCTGTTACCTGAATGTAGCCATGGTCAGTATATTTGATGGCATTGCTGAGCAAGTTGTTAATAATCTGGTGGATACGGAAAGCATCTCCTAGATAGAATGTCTCTCTATCAGGAGTATGATCTGTTATGTCACAATTTATAGTCAGCCCCTTTTGGTGGGCTTGCAGGCTAAATTCTTCTACGCTCTGATGGATCAGAAGAGCAGGGCTGAAGCGCTCGGAATGTATCTGTATCTGCTTGTTCTCCAACTGGTGGTAGTCTAGGAGTGAGGCCACGAGTTGGGAGAGATGTGTGGCGGAATGCTTCATGTTGTTGAGGCATTGGATGGCTCTTTCGCCTTTCACATCTTCCTTGAGCAGATCGATGAAGCCTGAGATGGAAGCTGCTGGGGCTTTGATGTCGTGGGTGATGGTCAGGAGCAGTCGTTCTCTCTGCTTCATCACTCTCTGTATCTCTTCGTTGGCAGCCTTGATTTCTTCGTTGGCTTCTTCCAAGTTCTCTCGATAGAGTCGTTCTTTCTTGCTGTCTTGCCAGATGTAAGTGAAGAGGATGAGCACGGCTACGATGGCGATGATGGCTAGCAATTCTATCTGCCATAAGAGATGTTGGCGGGCTTGCATAGCTTGGTTGATAGACTTTTGCATCTCGCTTCTTTCTCGCTGGTGGATGTCGTTGAGTTGCTGGGCGGAGCGCAGGGCTAGCTGGGCGTTTGCCATCTGGAGGTCTCTCATCTCTCGCGAAACGGCTTGCGCTTTATCTTGATGCGCTGATTTCTCTTTCTTGTCTATCTGCTCTAGAATATCCGCAACGTTTTCTGCTACATTGACAGGGGTGATGGTATCTATTACAGCGTGATTGCTGTCGCGATGAACGCTCAGGGTTTCGGCATGCTCTTTCTTGAAGGCATCGGCTAGGCGACGGAGAAATCCCTTCTTCGACTTGGTGATCTCTACCGTAGTGCGCTGTGCCTCATGCGTTTTTGCTACTTTCTGATGCACCACTACCGAGTCTTTGCCATTGTTTAGTTCGTTCATCTTCTGCTTCAGGTAGCTTTTGGGATCTTTCTCATTGAGCACATCAGAGAGTCCATGTAGGCTGTTTTGCTCTTCCTTCAGCAGGGCGGTCATCGTGCTGTCGGCTTTCTCTCGTTTTTGGATATATTCTTGAGAGGCTTGGTTGATGGTGAGGATGCTCTGGGTGTTGGTGTACACCAGCCAGATGGCCGCAACGAGTACCACGACTACCACTGCATAGCCGAGTGCCACTTTGAGAGGAAGATTATTCTTTGCCATATATCTTATTCGTTTACTTCTTTATACCTTATTATTTATATAGGATGCTTACGGCTGCAAAATTACAAAAAAATAATGGAAATAAGGAGCGCATAGGGTAGAAAATGAAAATACCAGCCCTCGTTTGATAGAAGGCTGGTATTTCAAAGCGACGCGTTTTTTACTGTTTTCTTGTAGATGATTTACTCTGCTGTAGCAGTTGGATTAACTGATGTAGAGTCGGCTACAGGAGCCTCTTCCATGCTGAGAGTAGAGTCTGTAGATACTGTGCTGTCTGCTGGAGCTACTGAGTCTACAGGCTCTGCTGTTGTCATGTTTACCATCTTGTTAGCTGCGAATACGTTGCTAACTGAAACCATTGCTACTGCTGCGATAACTGCAAAAACTAACTTTTTCATAATCTTGTTATTTTTAAATTTGTGAATAAAATATTTTTTACTATCTAACCGAATCTCATGTCATTGACTGAGTTCGCTAAATAGTAAGACAATGGGTGTGCCAAAAACGCGTGAAAAGTTGTAATCGCTTGATTATAAGCTCATGACATAGTGTATGCCAAAAATGTGTATGTGTGGAAAGTGTGGAAAGAGTGTGGAATAATTCCCCAAAAAGTTGGGGAATTAGTTCTACACAGTATTGGGGAAGGCATGCCAATTGCAGCCTTACATCTCGTATTTCTTCATTTTATTGTAGAGTGTTTTGCGATCTACGCCCAGTAGTTGGGCTGCTTTGCTCTTGTTGCCATGGGTAGCTCTGAGAGCTGCTGCAATGCTGGCTTGTTCGTCTTGCTCGTTGTGAAGTGCCATGTTGCTTGGTGTTTCCATGTGTCCCATTACTTGGTTCAGTTCGTTGATGCCGATGTATTTCCCTTTGGTGAGCAGGGTGGCACGCTTCATCACATTGTTGAGTTCTCGCAGATTGCCTGGCCAGTCGTAGGAGGCTATTCGCTCTGACGCCTTGGCATCGAGCTCCAGTACATTTCTGTTGAGCTCTTCGTTGGCATGCTTGATAAATAGGTGGGCAAAGAGGAAGATGTCGGCACCTCTGTCCTTGAGCTTAGGCATGAAGATGGTAAATTCATTGATGCGATGATAGAGATCTTCCCTAAACTTGCCTTCTGCTACGCTCTTTTGCAGGTTTTCATTGGTGGCGCATACCAGTCGGATATCAATGTCTATCTCTTGGGCGCTACCCAGTGGGCGAATCTTTCTTTCCTGCAAGGCACGGAGCAGTTGTACTTGTACCTCATAGTTCAAGTTGCCCATCTCATCAAGAAACAAAGTGCCGCCATTAGCCATCTCGAAGGCGCCCTTCTTATCTTGTTCTGCGCCCGTAAAAGCTCCTTTCTTATAGCCGAAAAATTCCGATGCCGCCACGTCTTTAGGTATGGCTCCACAGTCGAGTGCAAAGAATGGCTTGTCTTTTCTTGGGCTTAGTTCGTGTATTCTTCGGGCTACGTATTCTTTGCCCGTACCACTGTCTCCCAGTATCAGTACCGACATTGGGGTGGGTGCCACGAGCGAAACATAGCTATATAATTGTTTGGATACGTTGCTTTCTCCTTCTATATATTTAGGTGTAGCCGTATCTTCTGGCTTATCTTTTGAACTTTCAGCTTCCTGCTCAGCTGATGAGGTTGGTTCGCTTGTATGATTAGCCAAGGCTTCCTGAATCTTTTCTAGCAGAATTTCTGGATGGAAAGGTTTCGCTACATAGTCGGTGGCTCCTGATTTCATGGCAAGCACAGCGTTTTGCACCTCTGCATAGCTTGTCATCACGATGAATGGTATGCTGAGATGTTGCTGATTGATTCTTTCCAAGAGTACCAGTCCGTCATGGTCGGGCAGGCGGAGATCGGAGAGAATAAGATTTATATTAGGATGTTCATCTAGAAATTTGCTTGCGGCATTGACTGATGTTACTTTCTCTACTTGGAATCCCTTTTTCTTGAGCCAAGTTTGTATCATCAGTCCGAATGTGATGTCGTCCTCTACAATCAAAATGTTTGCCATTGTCTTATTTTCATTTAATTTCAATTACAAAGATACGAAAAAGCGACTGAAATGCTTTGATTCTTTACAATATTTAGTAAATTATAGACTCTGTTTAAGGGTAAAATAGGTGGCGAAATCTTGTTTTGGTAGAAAAAATATTATTTTTTCTTTTTCCTTGTAAAAAGGCAAAATTTGGACGATTTTTTTCTCATTTTACCGCATGATGAACGAAAATTCGTAGGAAAGAATCTGTTTCATTTCTTTAATGAAACTATGTGAACAATGCTGTTAATTAGGAAGTTATGCTATTTTGCTAGTTTTTCTTTCTTTCTGGCAGTTTCCAATTGAAAGTGAAACAATCGTCTCGGAGTAAATTATGAAACCGAAGTCTTTTGGGTCGTTGAAAATGCGGAGAATAACGAAATTTACCACCCTAAAAGTGAATATTTACCCCTATACGTGTAATATTTCCTCTAATTTTGCACCCAGAAAACAACGAATAGATTAAAATTGTAGACTTATGATACAGGTAAATACAACTTCAGCAGATATGGCAAAATATACAGAAAATGTAAAGATCGCTCTTAAGAACGGTTGCCAATGGATACAACTTCGCTTGTCAGAGACATCTGACGCAGAGTTTGTCAATGTAGCTTCTTCTATTAAGGAGTTGTGTGATGAATATCACGCATACCTTATTATAGAGGATCATGTTCACTTGGTAAAGCAGGTGAAGGCTAATGGCGTACATTTGAGCAATGAGACCAATATCCCAGCAGCTCGCAAGGCTTTGGGTGCTCGTTACTTGATCTGTGTAGATGCCAATAGTAGCAAGGACGCACGTCGTTTCCATGCTATGGGTGCTGATTGCACCAATGGCGATGAGTTGGGGTATAAGATGTTTGAAATGGAAGTATCAGGTTCTCAGGAACTTGCTTACGCTTAAGGATTGCATATACAAACAGGATTGATTTTTTTATAGATAATTTGATTTAAGTTTTAGTGTTATATTTTAGTAAATTGGTATTTGGTTGATTTAAGGTCTAAAAGATAGTATTTTCAGTATTTAATAGGTATTTTAGATAGAATCAGGTGATTTTATAGGTCACTGATTGGGTATTTTATCATCTAGAAAGGTGCTTGTCGGGATGACAAGCACCTTTTCTTTTGTTATTTTTTCAAGAAAAACACGCTGTTCTTATATTTTTGTTGTATCTTTGCAGTGTTTTATGCTTTTATTAGTAATCAGAACAAAGTAGAATGGCAGAATCATTAAAGGAAAAAACGGCAAAGGGGCTCTTTTGGGGAGCCATGAACAATGGAGCGATGCAACTCATCGGTCTCTTGTTTGGTATTGTGCTGGGACGACTGTTGAGTCCTAGCGATTATGGCATGATAGCCATGATAACCGTTTTCTCTTTGATAGCCAATGCTTTGCAAAATTCTGGCTTTATCACGGCTATTACCAATCTGAAGGAACCAACGGACAATGACTACAACTCTGTGTTTTGGTTTAACATCACCGTGGGCAGTTTCCTCTATGTCGTGCTCTTTGTCTCTGCCCCTTGGATAGCTGATTATTATCATACGCCAGCCCTGATACCGCTTTGCCGCTATGCCTTCCTCTCGGTGTTGGTATCGAGTCTTTGCACAGCCCAGTCGGCTTACCTCTTCAAGAATATGATGGTGAAGCAGAAGGCGCAGGCTAGTATAATAGCTACTTTGTCATCCAGCATCGTGGGTGTGGCGATGGCTTTTGCGGGCTTTGCTTATTGGGCGTTAGCTACGCAGACCTTGGTGTACAACATCGTGAATACCCTCTTGTTTTGGTATTATTCCCCTTGGCGACCAAGCCTTCGATTCGATTTCGAGCCAGTGAAACGTATGTTCCGATTCAGTTGCAAGTTGCTTGCCACCACCATCACTACACATATTAATAATAATGTGCTCAATATCTTGCTGGGTCACTACTTTACGGCGCATGATACGGGTAATTACAACCAAGCTTCGCAGTGGAACTTCAAGGCTTATTATGTGATACAAGGTATGATCGACTCGGTGGCGCAGCCTGTATTGGTGAGTCTTAGAGAGCAGAAGGACCGCCAGTTGGAGGCATTGCGCAAGTTGATTCGCTTCACGGCGTTCATCTCCTTCCCCCTGATGTTTGGCTTTGGCATGGTGGCTCGTGAATTTATCGTGCTTGCCATCACCGACAAGTGGTTGGCTAGTGCCGAACTCTTGCAGATTCTTTGCATTAGCGGTGCGGTGATACCGATGTGCCAGTTGATGTCTAGCTTGATCGTGAGCAATGGCAAGAGTGGCACCTTCTTCTGGGTTACTTTCTCTTTGGGTATCGTGCAAATCGTCACAATGGCACTCATCTGGCATTGGGGCATCCGCAATATGGTCATTGTCTATGTGGGGCTCAACCTGATATGGCTCTTCGTATGGCAACATTTTGTCAATCGCCTCATTGGCTATCGAGTGTGGATGTTCTTAAAAGACATCCTGCCATTTGCACTTTCTGCCCTAGGCGTGATGGTAGCTACTTATCTTGCCACCATGAGTATCCGTAACTTGGTGTTGCTTTTGCTCTGTCGCATTGCCATGGCAGTGGTGCTTTATTATCTGGTGATGAGAGTGGCTGGAGCAGCGATATTGAAGGAATGTATGGGTTTTGTGAAACGTAAATTGGGAAAATGATGAATACAGAAAAGACCGTCTCCATTATCATGGGAACTTATAATGGCGCTAAATACATCCGCGAGCAATTGGATTCCATTCTTGCCCAGACCTATCCCCTGAAGGAAATCATCATTCAGGACGATGGTTCTACGGATGATACCATCGCCATCTGTCAGGCGTATCAAGAGAAATATCCGATTGTGCATTTCTCCAGGAATGAGCACAATCTGGGATTCAATGCCAACTTTAAGTCGGCTGCTATGAAGGCAACGGGCGATTTCGTGGCTTTCAGCGACCAAGACGATGTGTGGTTTCCCACCAAGATAGAGAAGCAAGTGGCAGCCATCGGCAATCATGATATCTGCTTCTCCACTCATCTGCGAGGGGCTGATATGGAACATACCCATCTGGTGAATCCCCAATACTCGCTGGAGGCATTGCTCTTCTGTGGTTTTGCAGGCCATACCATGCTCTTGCGTAGAGAGTTTATCCAGACCGATGAGTATTGGTTGCCTAAGATGATGTATGATTGGAGCCTTGCCATCTGTGCCCAACTGCATGGAGGCATCGTGATGGTGGACGAACCGCTCAACTGGCATCGTACCAATTTGGCTTCGGCGTGCCATGAGGAGATGCGCAAGGCTGGCAAGAAGATAGATGCTCATCCCACCTATCAGCCTTATCTCTACGGTATCGCCAACTATCGCAGATTGCAAAAGTTGCCCAACTGGAAGATGCTCTATACCTATATATATAGAAACACAAGGGAGCCACGATTTGCCTTGGCACATCAGATGGCTCGCTACATGTTGCATCGCAACCTCTTGGCACTCTTCTGCTTGTGTTATCTCTGCCTGAAGCATGGTGACAAGATATACTATAGCAAGAACCAGAAGGGACTGATGGGCAAGGTGCGCTCGTTTTGCTATCCGCTGATATTTGCTTATCGCAATACGCAATACAGCCGAGAGTCATGATATGAATAAGATAATTTGTTGAACAATAATAAGATACAGAGTTATGAACATAGCTTTATTGACAGCAGGAGGTGTGGGTAACCGCATGGGACAGGACATTCCCAAGCAGTTTATGACCATCGACAATGTGCCCGTTATCATCTATACGATGCAGGCTTTTCAGAATCATCCGCTGATAGACAATATCTGCGTGGTTTGTCTGAAGGGTTGGGAAGTGGTGCTACAGGCATACGCCAACCAGTTTAATATCACCAAGTTGAAGTGGATATTCGAGGGCGGCGACAGCAACCAGCACTCCATTCGCAATGGCTTGTGGGGGCTGCGAGATGCGGGATGCGACGAGGATGACATCATCTTGGTGCATGATGGTGTGCGCCCACTGGTGTCGGAGCGTATCATCACAGAGAACATAGAGAAATGCAAGAAGTATGGCTATGCCATCACGGGCATGATATGCAAGGAGGCTATCATGCAGAAGGTGGGCGACTGTGTGGAGAACATCGAGATACCTCGTGAGCGATTGGTGCGAACCCAGACTCCGCATACCTATCCCCTCGGCACATTGCTCAAGACACATGAGAAGGCTGATGCCAAAGACATTGATGGCACCGTGGCTTCATGTACCTTGATGGCAGAGTTGGGAGTAACCGAACAGCATTTGGTGATGGGATCGGAGAAGAATGGCTTGAAGCTGACTCAGACGGAGGATGTGGAGCTATTTAAGGCTCTGAAGCATACTACCAAGGATGAATGGTTGAAGTAATAGAATACGAAATGAACGCATATATAGAAGATGTAAAGCGAGCTGCGGAGGCTTTTTCTTTGCCTTGGCAAGAGCTTTCTGGCAAGAATATTTTGGTGCTGGGCGCTACGGGATTGATTGGTGGTTGCTTAGTAGACGTCCTGATGCAGCATTTGATGGCAGATGCTACTATGGATTATCACGTATATGCCGCAGGCAGGAATGTGGAGCGTGCCAACAAGCGTTTTGCACAGTATGTGGACAATGCACATTATCACTTTATCCACTTTGATGTAACGGATCCGTTAGAGTCTGATATTCAGTCCCATTACATCGTGGATGCAGCAGGCGGTGCTTGTCCTCAACTTTATAGCCAAGACCCTGTGGGGGTGATGAAGTCGAATATCTTCGGTGTGGACAATCTCTTGCAGTTTGGCTTGTCGCATGGTTTGCAGAAGATGGTGTATGTATCTTCTGGCGAAGTATACGGCGAGGGCGATGGCAGGGAGTTTACGGAAGATTATAGCGGTTACATCAATCCTACCACCGTCAGGGCGTGTTATCCATCTGCCAAGCGTGCCACAGAAACCTTGTGCGTATGTTATGCCCAGCAGTATGGCTTGGAGGTATCCATTGCTCGTCCTTGTCATGTTTACGGTCCGTATTTCACGGAGAGTGACAATCGAGTTTATGCCCAGTTTATCCGCAATGTGCTCCGTGGTGAGGACATCGTGCTAAAGAGCAAGGGCGAGGCTTTCCGCTCTTGGACGTATGTGGTGGATTGTGCAATGGCACTTCTCTATATCCTCTTGAAGGGAGAGAATGGCAATGCCTACAACATAGCCAATGAGGAATCTAATGTGAATATCCGTACCTTGGCAGAACAAGTGGCTGAGATAGCAGGCAGAAAGGTAGTATTCGACATCCCCAATGATGCCAATCAGGGCAATACCACCCCGATTACCAAGGCGATATTCGCTACCAAGAAATTAGAAAGATTAGGTTGGAAGCCTCTCTTCTCATTGAAGGAAGGGCTAGAGCACACGATTACAGCTTTAAGAAAATAATGCTGGGAGGGCAGGTTTGTTACCTGCCCAATTACCAAGAATGTCTATTATCGCAAAAACATTTCTCCTCATTGGGCAGGTAACAAACCTGCCCTCCCAGTTATTTCTTGACCAGCTCCGGCAGGATGAAGATGGAGTGAAACTCTCTCTTCTCTACTGGTGGTATCTGCATATAGTCGCCATAGAGGTCGGTGAGATAAGAATCCGGATTGCAAGGCGCAGGGAATTTCTTGCCCTCAAACTGGATGGTACCCAAAGGCTTTACTGCCTTCTTGTCAAATGAGATGCCACGACCATTGAGTATCGGAACATCCGAATAGCGAGTCTTCTTGCCAAAGAGATTTGCTATCTTCCACAAACCACTAAACAAACAATATTTCCCCCCGAAATAGAAGAACTCGGCGAAGGAGCGCAGCGAGTAAGTATGCTGATGGTGCAAGATGGAATAACTCTTGGAGATGCCACGAGTCAAAGTCTTGATCCAACGGCGAGAGATGTCGGGATAATCCACAAAAGGGAAGATGTCCACAAAGATGCCCTTCACGTAAGGGTGAGAGAAGTCATCCCCATTCTCTATATAGAGCGAGTTGCGGTCACGTATCTTCGTGATTGGTTCCTTGGATCCAGGATCGGTCTTGGGAGTCTGAAGAAAGAGCCATGCTGGCAATTCCTTTGGAGCAATCTCCTCAAATCTCTTCTCGTCTTCCAAGCTCATGCCGATGTCAATGTCATCATCCCAAGGGATAAAACCGCCATGGCGCACGGCTCCCAGCAGGCTGCCTCCATCGAGCCAATACTCGATGTGGTGGCGCTTGCATATCTTGTCTATTTCCTCTAGAATAGCCAACTGCTTGAGTTGGCAGGTTCTGAGGTGCTGCTTGCTATATTCCTTGATATTCTCGTAAAAATCCATTTTTCTAAAACTCTTAATTCTAATAAACTCCAAACTCCAAACTCCTAACTCCTAACTTAAAGAAAGTGTGTAACGATGAGCGTGCCATTATATGCCCAGAAGTAGATGGTGAGCAAGAGGGTGATGACTCTCATCGACATTGCCATCTTGCCTGATGCATTCTTGAAGGCGAATGCCATGCTGAATGGGATGATAAACATCCAGTGGGCTGCCATGATGTATACCTCGTTGAGCCCGAACCCCAGTCCTAAGTGCAGGAACATATCAAAAGCCACACAGCTCATCACCATCCAGAAGAAGCGAGAGTGGCGGCTATAGAAGATGCCCAATGCAAATAGCAACATCACCATTGCCTCGAAGACATAATTGATAGGCCAATCGTATCGGATGAAGGTAGGACGAGACACGCTCAAGTCTTTTAGTAAGTCCTTCTGATGCAACTGAATGCCTTCGCCGAAGAGGTTCTCTACGATGGATTCTCCTCTAGGAGTAGACACATCTGTCCATCTCAGGAAAGGCATGTCTGATACCGACTTGCCTCTGTGGGCATCCATCCAGGCATCGTGAACCTTATTCTTTTGGGCGATGTCTGGTCGTTTCGGCATCATCTTTTTCTCTATCTGCTTACCCTTCTCCTGCTGTGGCTTCACGATATATTCATTCTGATAATAGAAGAAACCGCCCATGATGATGAGAGGCACGATGAAGGAGATGGCGAAGAACTTAGGTTGGAATACCTTCTTGCCATTATTGAAGAGTGCCATGATGCCCGTCTTCACACTATTGCTCAGCGATATACCTGCTGTACAAAGGAAGAGGAGGCTAGTCTGCCATGCCTTCAACGCCTTGCCTTGCTGCATGTTGGAGCCCACGATGTAGATGCTCGCCAAGAGGCAAAGCATGGAGAAGCAGAAATGGTCGGGCACCATCGTGGTGAGCATGATGCTGGCAAAGGAGAAGAAGAATGCCGTGAGAATATGGGCATCCAGCTTGTTTGCCGAGCAGATCTCTCGGCAGATGCGATAGAAAAATACCGCCGAGTAGGTGGCACTCACCACGAGCATCACCGCCATGATATAGGTGGCGCAGTTGCGGTGCGTCCACCCCATGAGCCATTCATTGAGCCAACTGCCCGGATAGAGGAGCCAGCTGAAGAGCGGATGGCGTGACAATTCGTAATATATCTTCTCGTTGGAGAGGAAAATATAGGAATAGGCATCGAAGCCCGAAACCGTGAAATGCTTATAGAAGATGCTCCAGAACCCACCCTTTGCCGCCTTGAAGAAACTGGCGGGATAGGAATGGATGAGCACCGCATTCAGGGCTGAGAATACCAGCATCGAGACGATAGCGAGGATGCTTTCTTCTTTCTTAATTTTAAATATATTCTTCATCTTTCTTTATTTTGAGTGCAAAATTAATAAAATATTCCGTATAAGTGAACCTAAAACGATGGAAAATGCGCAAATTGCTTTGGATTTAGGAAAAGTTTTGCTAACTTTGCCCGAAAAAAGATAATATATGACGCAAGATAAGAAGACGGTATCGGTGGTGATGTGTACCTATAATGGTGGAAAATATATCAAGGAACAGCTTGACTCCATCGTGCAGCAAACGTATCAGCCCTGTGAAATCATCATTCAGGACGATGGTTCCACGGATGATACGATGGACATCGTTCGCCAGTATGCCAAGCAATACCCCATCATCCGTATCACGCAGAATGAACTGGGCAAGGGCATCAATAACAATTTCTTCAGTGCCATCCGCAAGGCGCAGGGCGAATATGTTGCCATCAGCGACCAAGACGACATCTGGAAACTGGATAAGATAGAGGTGATGCTCCAGGCCATCGGCGACAAGATGATGTGCGTAGGCCGCTCCGTACCTTTCTATGACGAGGGCGACAAACGAGTGAACGTACACTACGACGAGCGCAAGCCCAACTGCAACATCGTGCGTATGATGTATGCCTCGATGCCAGGTCATTGCACCCTCTTCCGCAGAGAACTCCTGGAACATCTGCCTAGCCATCTGGAGACTCGCCCCATCTATACCCACACTTGGTATGACGTGATCTTGGGACAGACGGCAGCAGCTTTGGATAGCATCGTCTTGCTGGATAGGGTGATTACCATGCAGCGCCGACATGTGGATGCGGCATCCTATAAGGATGTGGATACCAAGCGACTGCGCGGTATGGGCAATGGCGCCTACATCGTATGGTGGGGCATCAAGAATTATCATCGAGTAAAACCGCTGATGGCTAAGCATTTCAGTGTGAGGGGTGGATTCTTGGAGAGCATACAGAGCGATGCGCCTATCTACAAGGATGCCGTCCGATTGATGCGCTGCGAGAGCAAGCAGGGCTTGTGGGCTTTCTTGGGATTGGTGAGATGGTATGTGAAGTATCGCCACGTGATGTTCTATACCTACGAGAATGATCCTGTGGCTCTGGTGCGTGCCGTGCTCAATCCGTTTATGCAAGTATATAATTATCGTTATCTTCTGAACAAGAAATAGGAATATTCTTTTCCAATATATAAAAAGAAATATGAAACAGTCAGCTAAGATAGATGTTGCCGTATTGATGTTGTTCTTCAATAGGCCCGACCATTTCCAAAAGGTGTTCGACGAGGTGAAGAAGGCTCGTCCTGCCAAGTTGTTCCTCTATCAGGATGGACCTCGTGGCGAGCGAGATATGCCGGGCGTGGAGGCATGCCGACAGATAGCCAGTGATGAGAACATCGACTGGGAGTGTGAGGTGCATCGTGCTTACCAGACCAAAAACCAAGGTTGCGATCCTTCGGAATATCTATCTCAGAAGTGGGCTTTCTCTATGGTGGATAAGTGCATCGTTCTGGAGGATGACGATGTGCCATCGCAGTCGTTCTTCCCTTTCTGTAAGGAGATGCTCGATCGCTATGAGCATGATGAGCGCATAGCCATGATAGCTGGTTTTAATGAGGATGAGGTGTCGGCTGATTGCGAAGATAGCTACTTCTTTACCTCCGTGTTTAGCATCTGGGGCTGGGCTTCCTGGCGCAGAGTGGTAGACAAGTGGGAGGGCGACTATGCCTTCTTGCAGGATAAGAAGGCGATGCAAACTTTGCGCCGTCTGTGCAAGCAGCGTGGCTATCGTGATGATTTTGAGCGGATGTGCCGAGAGCATCAGCAGAGTGGCAAGGAGTATTATGAGAGCATCTTCTGGGCTTCCATGCTGTTGCAGTCGGGCTTAGCCATCATGCCAACGAAGAATCTCATCAACAATCTGGGTCTCTCAGAAGACTCCACCCATTTCTCTGGCAGCATGAAGACCACCCCACGTGGTTATCGCCGTATCTTTACGATGGGTCGCCATGAGTTGGATTTCCCGCTGAAGCATCCTCGTTATGTCATAGAGAATGTGGAATATAAGGAGCGGGTATACAAGAATCATGCTTGGGGACACCCTGGCATCAAGGTGACTCGCTCGCTGGAAGAACTCATCCTCAACCTGAAGTATGGCAACTTCAAGATTATCACCAAGGCTATCCGCCGAAGGATTAATAAATGGTTGGGAAGAGACAGACACGTTTGATAATTAAGAATTAAGAATTAATAAAGCGCCATGCTTTTCATTGATAGATGATGAAAAGCATGGCGCTTCTTTATGCTAGATACTTGAAGATGAGGTTGCCGTTATATACCAATAGATAGAGTGCCAATACCCAGACGAGCAGGGCTACATAGCCCTTGCCTCGGCTCGGCATACCCTTCCATACGAAGGCGATGGCGATAGGCATGGCGTATATCCAGTGGGCTGTCATGATGTATACCTCGTTGATGCCGAAGCCCAAGCCTATGTGGAGCAGCATATCGAGCGCAAAGTAAGACATCACGAGCCAAAGGAACTTGCTCTTCCTGCCCATGATGATGCCCAGCACGAAGAGGATGCCAATGATTGCCTCCACGGCGTAGTTCTCCCAATGGCGATATTTCACGATCATCGGGCGATGGCGCAATTCATCTTCCAAGAGATGGTCTTGGTGCAACTGGATGCCTTCGCCAAAGAGATTCTCCACGATGCTGGCTCCTCGCTGTGTGGTAGCATCGGTCCAACCCATGAACTCACCCGACATGAATGGATGGCCCACTTTTCTTACGGCTTTTTTCTTGACGGGCTTGGCTACTTGGTCTTTTGCTTGATGAGCTGTATCATGGAGGGCTAGCAGTTGCTTTTGTTTTTGCTGTTTGGCTTTCCTCTGGGCTCTCATCTCCTTCTTCTGCATCTCCTTAGGCCATACGAAGGTCTTGTATTCCCATCTACAGAAACCCCACAATAGGGCGGCAGGCAGGATGACCGCAAGCAGCAGATGCTTAGGACGGAAGAAACCCTTGCCATTGACGAAGAGGGCGGAGAAGAATATCTTCAAGCCGTTATTGAGTGAGGTGCCCGCAGTGAGCAGGAAGTAGAGGATGCTCTGCCATATCTTGAAGGGGTGATGGTTCTTCATTCTGCGCCCAGAGATGTAGAGAGCAAGGATGAGCAGGAACATCGAGATGACGAAGTGGTCGGGGACGATGCTCGTTACCAGCACATAGCCGATGCTGAGGAAGAAAAGCGTAAAGATGTGGGCTGCCCACTGGCTCAGTTCGATGACCTCTCGGAAGATGCGATACATGAAGATGCAGGAGTAGAAGGCGCAGAACAGCTGCATTGCCACGGCGATGAAGAGGGCGCAGTTGAGGCCTGTTATCTCCATCAATCCCATATTGATGAGGTATGGGATGTACATGTAGAATGCCAGGAGTGGGTGACGATATACATTATAAGATGTCTCCCAGTTGCTCAGCACGTAATAGGTGAGTGGGTCGAAGCCTGAGATGTGGAAGTTCTTGATGAATGTGCCGTAGTAATGGTCGCTGATAGGGGTGAAGAGGTCGTAATAATGACATATCACGAGTCCATTGAGCACGGCAAGTACCAAGAAGATGAAGGCGGCGAGCCATCTCTCCTCTTTCTTGATCTGGAATATATGGAATATCTTTTTCATTGTCTATGATGTTATTTTTTGAGGAAAAATCTTACAAGCAAGAAGTTGATGGGGATGCAGATGCAGAGCGTAGGTATCATAGCCCACTGTTTCAGCATACCCAAGCCTACGAAGAGATTGAGGCAGAGGGTCTGCATGGAGTAATTCACCACGTGGGATAGAGTGAAACCTGCACCTCGTTTGGCATTCGCCTTCACCTTGAAGGTATATCGGGTGCTGGCGATGAAATTGAAGATGAAGCTCACCACATAGGCGATGGTATTGGAGGTGGTAGCCAAGGTATGGTCGCCCATCTTCGGAATGAAGTGTGCCAATACGGGCATCATGGCTAGATAGATGAAGTATTGCAGCACGGTGGCTAGTCCGCCCACGATGCCGAATCTCACCACTTCGCCCAGTTTCTGGCGCTTGGCTTCGTCCATATTGTTTATCTTTTGCTTGATGTTCATTGTCTTTCTTTTTCTTTAGTTTTATCTCAATATCTTTTCTTTGCCGAAAATCAATGCCGTATGGGTCATCTCCATCAGTTTGGCGATACCGATGCTGCCCACAATGGCTAGTACCACGGTGAAGAGGGCAAATGCTATCTCCGATGAATCCCAACCGAAGAGGGGGTGATAGAACTTGGCTGCCATCGTGAAGATGGGGTGAAAGAGATAGATGGGCAGCGTATTGCGCCCTATATATAATAAGATGGAGTCTATCTTGCCCAGTTTGAAGACTGATACCGTACCGCGCACCCACATCAGCGTGGAGATGCAGCACCAGCAAGAGAAGATGACGGCAATGTATGCCCAGTTATACCTATCCTCTTTCAGCAAGATGACTGCCCATAGCCAAATGGCAAGATAGGAGGGACGGAATATCTTGCTAAATTCCGCCTTGCTCTGCCGGATGACCACTCCGATGAAATAGTATGCGGCAGCAGTGGTTGATAGGGCGGGAGTGAGCGATGCCAGTACCAGCATGAGGGCAAAGGCTACCAAGCTGTTGTGCTTGCAATGCTCTTGCCCACCCATTCTCATACCATCCCATCTGATGCATTTGAAGCTGAGATAATAGAGTGCCCCGCAGATAATCATTGTCTGGATAAACCAATATGGACCGATGGAGGTAATAAAGATTTTCTCGCATATCTGGCTGAAGGATAGCTCGGTAATGCCATCCCTTACGGGCATAAAATAGGAAAGCACGCTGAATCCCGTCACCATAATCACGTAGGGCAGGGCGAGACAGAGCAGATACTTGCCCATCTGCTTCCAAGACTTCTCTATATTCACTAGATAACCCGTGATTATCAGGAAGGTAGGCATCATAAACGACAAGATGCCAGCCTTGAGATGGGGGTAGGCATTGCCAAAACTCACGATATGAATCAATATCATGAGCATGATGAGTACGGCTCTGATGAAGTCGAGGTCTGTATTTCTTTGTATTTGCTTCATATCTTGTTCTTAATCTCTGAATGGCTTGTAGTGGCCCTTGCCGGCAAAGGCTAGCATCTCCTTGTCGCCATGGCTGTCACCATAAGCTTCTATTTCGTATTGCTCTGGGGCATCTGGCAAAGCCTGGCAGATGCGGTTTACCTTCTCTGCACCATAGCAGTTCTTGGTCTTGAAACGACCGGTCAAGATGCCGCCTTCGCTTTCCACCTGGGTGCCCAATACCTGAATGCCGTCCAAACCGCGCACTTGGAAGAAGGGGCTCACCCAGTTGTCAATGCTAGCACTCACGATGAATACCTCAGCTCCTTCGTTGATGGCCTCATGCACTTTCTGAATGCCCTGCGGACGGAGCAAATGTTGCTTTTCTTCGGCAAACTCACGGCACAGGGCATCAAACTTCTCGATGCGCATACCAGCAAAGAGATAAGCGAAGATCTTCTGCTTTGCCTTCCAGTTGGGATAAAGATGGAGTTTCATCAGTACCAACAGTGGGCTATACATCAAGAATGTCATCCAGAAGCGACCATTGCCCTTGGCGTATTTGATAAATTCGAGCAAAGTATCGCTCGTGGTCAATGTCCCGTCGAAATCAAAACAATATAGTTTTTTCATACCTTATACGATGTAAATGAGGAATAGAAATGAGAGCAACCAAGCCAACACGATAAACTGGGTGATGCGGTCGCGGAGGATAATCTTCGTTGGGTCACCGCTCTGCTCATCCACTACGGCTATCTGGATGTAGCGGAGCAGGCCCACCAATACGAATACACTCGTCAGATAGAGATTCTCTGTATGGAAATTCTCGATGACCTCAGGGCTCACGGTATACATGATGTAGCACACCAGCGTAACCGAGGCTGTGATGGTGATAGCCTGGTTGATGAAGGTGAGATTGTAGCGAATGGTGTTCTTGCGAGGAGCCTCGCCCGTCTTCTCCATTCTCACCACATCGTCTCGGCGCTTGGCAAAACTCATGAAGAGCGTGATGAGGAAGGTCATCAGTACAATCCATTTACTTAGCATGATATGCGTAGACACACCTCCTGCCAACAAGCGGAGTACAAATCCGAATGCCACCACGCATACATCGATGATGGCATACTGCTTCAGTTTGGCGCAATAGCCCAGGTTCAGAAGCCAGTAGAAGGCGATGATGCCGATGGTCTCCAGCGACCCCAGCAGGCAGCAAATGCCCATGGACAGGGAAAACGTGATGAGCATCAATGCGTAAGCCTGCTTGATACTCACCGCTCCCGATGCTATCGGACGATGGCACTTCACTGGGTGGCGGCGGTCAGCCTCCACATCAAAGATGTCGTTGAAGCAATAGATGCTTGATGCAGCAAAGCTAAAGGCTAAGAATGTTACCAGTCCTGCCACCAAGGCATCGACATGGAAAAGGGCCCCGCCAAAGAATAATGGCACGAACACGAATCCATTCTTGATCCATTGTTTCGGGCGAATGAGGCGCATCAAAGCCCCGAATCCCTTGCTATCTTTCATTTTATTCTCGTTCATATTGGATGTCATTTGATAATCTTAGATAATTCCTCGGATATCCAGCCTGCTATCTTGCTCAAGAGCCATGCCAATGGTAGGGTGATGGCGATGCAGACGAAGAAGGTGGGCCAATAGCCCCAATGCTCTCGCTCGATGTATTGCAGCACGAAATGGATGTGGATGAGGTAACACTCCAGGCTCAAGGCTCCCACAAACATAAAGCCCCGGTTGAACCAATGCGGCGTGCGGCGGAAGACGCGATTCAAGAGCAAGATGCTCGTGATGGTGAGCGGGATATAGAGCATGCGCTCCAGGAAGAGCGGAAACATGCCGTGCTTCTCCTGCTCCAGGAAGATACTAGCCAGGAGCGTCATCAGGAACATCAGCCACATCATCCAGATGGAGGCACCATCGAGCGTCTGCTTCTGCCTAACCATCTCGCCCATGTTGATGCCGATAAAGAAGATTGGCACTCGGCTCCAGAATATCTCCAGATGTCCCACGGCTTGGTGTATCGGCGTAACATATTCCACCAGTATGCACCACATGATCATCACCACGGGCAACCAGCGGTAGATGGGGTGCCGCTTGATGAGTTCCATATAGGATGGGGCAAAGCAATAGAGCATCATCGTGGCAGGAATATACCAGAAGTTGAGCTCATCGTGCAGCCAGAATCCCCAGTTGATGCTGATTTCTCCGAAGAGATTGATCCAGTTCCATAGGCTTCCGCCATGAAACTGCGGGATATAGAAGAGGCAGGCGATGATGAGCCACGTAGGATAGATACGCAGGTAACGGCGGAAGAAGAAGTGCCTAGCCGAGGGCGTCTTCATCCACGAAAACCACAAGCCGATGCCGCTGAGGAATAGAAACATATCCACGCCCACATTGCCCATGCGGCGCAATCCGTAGAACATATCGTCCCTTGGCAGTGCCACATGGAAGAGGATGATGAAGAGCATCGCCGTCCCCATCAACTCGCCTCTGAATCGGCTAATATTCGCCAGTTCTATATCTTTTATCTTGTACATGTTGCTGGTTTATTTATATACTTAGATGCAAAAGTACACAAAAAAAACGATATTACGATAGAAAAAACCTAATTTTCTTATTGGAAATTGTAATCATACCAAACTATACGGTTGGCTATCCGCAAGAAATACTGGGTGAGGAGGGAGAAAATGCTATGAGAAGAGGGTGAAGATAATAGGTGAGGAATAGTATTTCACCCTCTATTCTTAGTTCTTTCTCCCCTTATTGTTAGTATCTTCCTCCAGTTTTAGTACTTCGGATTCGGAATTTTCTTCATTAGTTGGGTGAAGAGCCAAGCTAAGCAGATGCTGGCAATGATGTAAAGCAATAAGCCGGCATAGATGTCGCCACGGCGGCTGATAGGGATGAATATCTTTCTAGCCACTGGATGGATGATGAAGAGAGCGGCAGATATGCTGCCCATCCATGCCAATACCTTGTAGATGCCTGAGAGCCACGGCGTATCTTCTAGTATCTCGGCTACTAAGACACACAGCAGGCAGATGAAGAAAGGCACGAAGGTCCAGCCCAACATGCTGCCGCTGAGACTGAAAATGAGCGAGAGGCAGAAGATGCAACCGAAGACATTGGTTACAGGAGAATGGAAAGTCATCAATACCTTCTCACCATAGCGGGCATAGAGAATGCCGAGGCCGAATGGCAGCATACCGCCCATGAAATTGTAGCGGTAGCGGTTCATCGCCTCACTCTCAGGATTGTCGAATCCCAACACCAGCTGGATGGCTATGCATATCGCCATCAGCTTAACGGTATATCCCCAATGGCGGCGGTAGATGAAGAGACGATACACGATGTAGAGCTGCAACATCAAACCGAAGAACCAATAAGGACCTGGCCAAATGATGCGGTCGGGATCGGGCAATACATTATTAAACATGCCCAGCATTGCCACGATGTCAAGGGCATCATAATGGTGAGCCCCCGGCGTGATGAAATCGAGCATGGTGAAGGCGGCGAATCCCACAATCATCATCTTGAAGAGCTTCAGGTAATGATAACGGATGAAGCGCAGCGGCTCTCGCCAATTGAACAGGCTCTTGCCCGAGATGCTAAACTGCTGGCTGGATGAGGCAAGACGAGGACCTGCCTCATACTTCATCACCAAGCCGTAGGCACTGAGGAAGAGGAATACAGGCACTCCGTAATGACCGAAGAATGACAGCAAGTGGATGGGCAGATTCAGATCTGGATGCTGCCATACCTGCCATAGCCAGTCTACATTGTGCTGGAAGTACTGATACTCGTTCTCCTTGACGATGGGACCGAGCCAGTGGCAATAATTGTGCAAGAAGATGCCGATGATGGCTAAGCCTCTCAGGGCATTGCACGCAGGGCGGGATAGGGTGTTTTCTCTCATTTTTTCTTGTTTCCTTTCTTCTTTTTATTCTTCTTTGTTTGTGCTTCCTTTGCTTTCTCTTTGGCGATATGCTCGTCACGGAGCTTGTCGTAATCGGCAGAGTTCTTCAGAATGCGAGGACGCATCTCATTATATTTCGGGCTCAGGATGTTGTACTCCTCTCTATAGGTAGGAGTCTCGATGCCAGCTAGATATAACAAGAGGTGAGGCAGGGCATCGGTCATATATCGCTTGTCCTTGGCTGCACGTATCTGGCGATAGATGTCGCGATGGGTGCGGATGTATTTCTGTGAGCAGTAGATCCAGAAAGGTATCTCAAACTCGTAGTGAGCCAGCGGCCAGTCTATCTGGGCGGAATGGTTGCGGCAGATGAAGCCTCGGTTCTCTTCATAGCATTCCTCGCCATGGTCGGGCACATAGATGACGATGGCGTTCTCATTGCGAAATCTATTGACTATCTGCGCCACGATGGAGTCGTTGTAGAGCGTGGCATTGTCGTAATAGCTCAATACCTTGCGCTGCTTGGTGCTCAGCTCTGGTCGCTTGTCCTCATAGCTGCTAGCCCAGAACTTGGCTTGGTTGGCACGATAGCGGAAGTTGTAGCTCACGTGCTGTCCCATCAGATGGAAGATGGTGAGATTGTGCTCTGTCCTGTATTGCTTCAAGCTGTCGTCGTAATCCTGCAAGAGCCCATCGTCCAGGTCGTGGAGCTGGGTGTTGCGGTGGTCGAACTGGAGTTTGCTCAGTTCTGGGTTGTTGAGGAAGAAACCGCCGCTGAAGTCATAGACAGCCTCCTTGGCTTGTGGCAAGAACTCGTTGGTGATGAAGGTGACGTTGTAGCCCGCCTTGCGGAATATCTCAGGGAAGAGTGGATAGTCGCACCATTCTCCCTTCTCGCCCACCACATGGGTGGAGAGCATGTTCTTGAATACGAAACTGGTGAGATTCCAGCAGGTTACCACGTCGCTAAACTTGGTGAGCTTGCGGGTCTTCTCCAGTGCCACTTGGCGTGGGGTGGTCTCCATGAAGTAGCCATACTGCTGGGAGTGATGGCGACCAAAGCTCTCGCCGATAATCAGTACGATGTTAGGCGAACGATAGCTGCAACTATCCACCTTGACACTGTGGGCGGCACGGATGAGTTGGGTAATCTGGTGTGCCGCCAATTGGTTGGCGTAGATGCTGAAGTCGAGTCGATAGATAGGCAGATAGAGCACGGCATGGTCTTTCTCCGTCAAGGTATGCTCCACCTCGCCGATGGTCTTGCCCGTCATAAGCTTGTGGAACGCCGCCTTGTTGTGCCAAGAGGTGCAAAGTCCGGCAATGAACAGTGCCAGACAGAGAATGCCAAAGCTAGCTGGCATGGCTGCCGTCATACGAGGAATCGCCATGATGCGCTTCTTGATGGAGGCAAGCTCCAGACAGGTTACGAGGAATACGTATACCTTGATGAGCTGGCGACGGAAGATGGCGATGAGCATCTGGATGAGTGCCAACAGCAATATCCAGCCCACACTGCTGAAGATGACCTCGGCAGAGATGAGGGCTGAGAGGAAGTTGCTAGCCTCCGAACTGTTGGTTTCGCCCACCAACATCAACATGGAAGGATTGAGCGTGGAGCCGAAATTTACAAAGCAATAAGTGTCGGCTGCCGCAGTGCTATATAATATAATGTATAGCAGGGCACGCAGGCAGAGGCGCACTTTTCTCGGAAACAGGGCGAGAATGGCACATAGGATATAGAGGTCGACAAAGAGTTCGAGAAACAGATTGTCGTACAATGCTCCATTAACAGGTGTCGTCACGAAGGAACTAATCATGCCCAGTAGATACATGAATACGAAGAAGTTGGCATTCCGACGGATAGGTGCGGAAGCCACGCTAAGACACTTTTTGATGATTTCTTTCCAACTCATTTCTTTCTATTGATGTTGTTGTTACTTATTGATTGAATATCGCCTGGTAGTTCTTGATGGCAAGCTGCTCGATGCTCTCTGGCACCATGCCCTGGATGCTCTCGCCTTTGGCGATGCGCTGGCGTATCTCGGTGCTACTGATGTTGAGCAGCGGAGTTTGCACGATGGTTACTCCTGCTGGTACCTCGCCGATGGCTGAGCCTTGACGTGGATAGACCACTATGGGGTAGTGGGCAAGAATGACGTCATGATGATACCACTTGTCGAAAGCCGCCCAGTTGTCGCCTCCTATTAATAAGGTAAAGGCGATGTTGGGATAGTCTTGGCTCATGGCTTGCAGCGTGTGCCAGGTGTAGGAAGGCTTGGGCAGGTGAAACTCATAGTCGCATGCCTTCAGCCGTGGCTCGTCAGCGATGGCTAGCTGCACCATCTCCAGGCGCAGCTGGTCGCTGAGCAAGTCGGTGGCAGCCTTCTTGAAGGGATTCATGGGCGAAACCATGAACCACACCTCATCCAGTCCTGCCTTCTCACACAAGCTCTTGGCAAGGGCAATATGTCCCGTATGGATGGGGTTGAAACTCCCTCCGAATATTCCGACCTTCTTCATTATTCACTTAAGAACTTGCGTACCAGTTCGTAAACCTCTTGCTCTGCCTTCTCCAGGTCGTCATTGACCACGACGTGGTCGAACTGAGGAGCGAAGGTCAACTCATAGCTTGCCTTGGCAAGGCGCTGCTCGATGACCTCGGGGGCATCAGTGCCACGACCATTCAAGCGGCGGCGCAATTCCTCTACCGAAGGTGGCTGCACGAAGATGCTCAAGGCACGGTCGCCATAGAACTTCTTGATGTTGACACCGCCCTTCACGTCGACATCAAATATCACAGATTCGCCAGCAGCTAGCTGGTTCTCTACCTGAGATTTCAATGTACCGTAGAATCGGTCTTGGTATACCTCCTCATACTCCAAGAACTCATCGGCATCTATCTTAGCCTTAAACTCCTCTGGAGAGAGAAAGAAATATTCCACACCATTCTGCTCTGTGCCACGAGGAGCACGAGAGGTGCAACTGATGGAAAAGGCAAGCTTCAACTCTGGATGCTCCTGCATCAACCAGTTGACGATGGTACTCTTACCACTGCCCGATGGGGCACTGAATATTAACAATCCGTTCTTCATTTTACTTTGAACTTTGAACTTTGAATATTGAACTTTGAACTTTATGATTAGTAAAGCAAATGAATTCTTCACTTTTCACTCTTCACTTTTCACTTTTTTAAAGTGCATTCAGCACCTGTTCCTTAATCTGCTCCAGCTCATCCTTCATCTTCACCACGATGTTCTGCATCTCAGCCTGATTGCTCTTAGAACCGGTGGTGTTGATCTCACGTCCCATCTCCTGGGCGATGAAGCCGAGTTTCTTGCCTACGCCATGACCTTCCTCTTCCATAGTCTCACGGAAATACTTGAGGTGGTTGGCAAGGCGCTGCTTCTCCTCGCTGATGTCGAGCTTCTCGATGTAGTAGATGAGCTCCTGCTCCAAGCGATTCTTGTCGTAGTCTACGTTTGGAATCTGCTGCAAGCCATTCACGATGTTCTGCTTGATCTTCTCCACACGAGATTTCTCGTAAGGTTCGATGCTGGCAAGGAGAGCCTGGATGTTGTCCACTTTCTCGGTAAACTTCTTCTGAAGGGCAGCTCCCTCCTGCTTGCGGAAGTCTACGAGATGGCTCACAGCCTCGCTGATGGCAGTTTTTGCCACTTTCCACTCCTCATCGCTCAGTTCTTCCACTTCTGTTCTTGTTGTAACATCAGGAAGACGCAACAAGGTGCCATACCAGTCAGTTGGCTCAGGAATACCCGTTTCTGCTGAGATTTTCTTGATTTGCTGGTAATAATTTTGTACAAGTGCTCCGTTGATAGGGGTAGCGTCAGTAGACGCATCTTTCTCTATCCAGATAGAGAAGTCAACCTTTCCTCTCTCCAGATTCTTAGCGATATACTGACGAATTTCCATCTCCTTCTCTCTGTAGAGTGGAGCGATACGAGTAGAGAGGTCGAGCGTCTTGCTGTTTAATGACTTTATCTCTACATTAATTTTCTTTGTTTTGTAGGCCGCGGTAGCTTTTCCGAAGCCTGTCATTGACTGTATCATATAATCTTTCACGTTAAATTTCTGCAAAAGTACAAAAAAAAGCGAGAAAATGAGTATATTTGCACCTTATTTAAGAATATATTTTTTAATTATGTCGTGTATTTTGAATATTGAGACGAGTACGGACGTGTGCTCAGTGGCAATTAGTGATAGTGGACAGGTGATTTTTAACAAGGAAGATCACAGTGGTCCTAACCATGCTGTTAAGTTGGGTGTGTATGTAGATGAAGCGCTAAGTTTCCTCGATGCGCATGGCCTACCTCTGGAGGCTGTGGCTGTAAGTTGTGGTCCTGGTTCCTATACCGGATTGCGCATCGGTGTGAGCATGGCGAAGGGCATCTGTTATGGCCGTGGTGTGAAACTCATCGCCGTGCCAACCCTGGAACTGATGGCAGTGCCTGTATTGCTAGGCGAACATCCTGAAGAGGAGAATGCCCTCATCGTACCTATGCTCGACGCCCGCCGCATGGAGGTTTATGCCGAAGTGTTCGACCGCGCCCTGAAGGTGGTTCGCCCTATCCAGGCTGACATCGTGGATGCAGATACCTATAAGGAGTATCTGGACAAGGGGGCTGTCTATTTCTTCGGAAATGGTGCAGAGAAGTGTATGGAGACCATCAATCATCCGAATGCACATCTCGTGAAAGGCATCGAACCGCTTGCCAAGAATATGGCGCCGCTCGCTGAAAAGCGATTCGCAGAAGGCAGGTTTGAGGACGTGGCATATTTCGTGCCATTCTATCTCAAGGACTTTGTGGCAAAAATGCCAAAGAAACTTCTCTAAAAGATTAATTAAGTAAGTATGAATATTAAAGGTTTAGATTATAATACGCAGCGTGAGAAACTCATCCTGCCTGAGTATGGACGAGAGATACAGCAGATGGTGGACCATGCCGTCAGTCTGGAGGATCGTGCTGAGCGCCAGCGTTGTGCTGAGACCATCGTCAGCATCATGGGCAGAATGTTTCCTGAGGACAAGACCGTGGAGGAGAAAGATCGCAAGTTTTGGGACCACTTGGCCATCATGAGTGGTTTCCGCCTCGATGTGGACTATCCTTTTGATGTGACCCATGCTGCACAGATAGCCAAGAAGCCTGCTCCGATGGAATATCCGATGAAGAAGATTCCTGTACGTCATTATGGGGCTATGCTCTTCGATGTGTTTAAGAGACTCGAACAGATGGAGCCTGGACCGGAGCGAGATGAACTGGTCAAGTTGACCGCCAATCAGATGCGCCGCAATCTGGTGCAGTGGAGTCATGGTTCTTCTGATGAGGAGAAGGTAGCTTCTGACTTGGCTCGTTTCACACATGGCAAGATACAGCTCGACTTGGATACTTTCAAGTTTGAGCCTATCCGCGATGTGCCAAACAATAATAACAACAAGAAGAAAAAATAAGCATATACATTATTATTATATATATAAGATAAACATAAGCCTATGGAGTCTTTCATCATAGAGGGCGGTCATCCGCTCAAGGGTACTATCACTCCGCAAGGTGCCAAGAACGAGGCGCTGGAAGTTATCTGTACCACCATTCTGACCGATGAGCCTGTGCGCATCACCAATGTGCCAGACATTCTGGACGTGAACAACTTGATCAAGTTGCTCAAGGACATCGGTGTAAAGGTAACTCAGCATAGTCGCCACGACTATACATTCCAGAGCGATGAGCTGAATCTAGACTATCTCGACAGCTTGGAGTTTGTGAAGAAGTGCTCTTCTTTGCGTGGCAGTGTGCTGATGTTTGGTCCATTGCTGGGCAGATTTGGCAAGGCTACCATCGCCAAGCCTGGTGGCGACAAGATAGGTCGTCGCCGTCTGGACACTCACTTCTTGGGCTTCAAGTATTTGGGTGCGAGCTTTGTGCGTGATGAGGAACGCAATGTATACCAGATTCAGGCTAAGCATCTCAAGGGCTGCTACATGCTGCTCGATGAGGCTTCGGTTACGGGTACTGCCAACATCATCATGGCATCCGTGCTGGCAAAGGGTACCACTACGATCTATAATGCTGCGTGCGAGCCATATATCCAGCAACTCTGCCACTTGCTCAATGCCATGGGAGCCCAGATTAGCGGCATAGCCAGCAATCTGCTCACCATCGTGGGTGTGGAGAAACTGCATGGGGCAACTCATCGCATCCTGCCTGATATGATCGAGGTGGGTTCATTTATCGGTATGGCTGCCATGTGTGGCGAGGGCATCCGCATCAAGGATGTATCGGTCAAGAACCTCGGCATCATCCCTGATTCTTTCCGTCGTTTGGGCGTAAAGATCAAGGTGGAGGGCGATGACCTCGTTATCCCTGAGCAGAAGCATTATGTCATCGACTCCTTTATTGATGGCACCATCATGACGCTTGCCGATGCTCCTTGGCCAGGACTCACCCCTGACCTGTTGTCTGTGCTCCTCGTAGTGGCAACACAGGCTCGTGGCAGTGTGCTCTTCCATCAGAAGATGTTTGAGAGCCGTCTGTTCTTCGTGGATAAGCTCATCGATATGGGTGCTCAGATTATCCTCTGCGATCCTCATCGTGCCGTAGTAGTGGGTCATGATCATAAGATCCGTCTGCGTGCAGGTAGAATGACGAGCCCTGATATCCGTGCCGGTATCGCCCTCTTGATTGCGGCGATGAGTGCCAATGGTACCAGCCGTATCGCCAATATCGCACAGATAGACCGAGGTTATGAGGACATCGAGAAGCGACTGAATGAACTGGGTGCTAAGATTACTCGTGTGGAGGACTAGGGTAAGTGAAGAGTTAAGAACGAAGAGTGAAGAATTCTATTGCATATTATGATAAGAAGAGACGAAGTATATAAGATAGGTAAGCTGGGCAAGCCACATGGCGTAAAGGGCGAAATCACCTTTGCCATTACCGATGATGTGTTCGACCGTGTGGATGCCGAGTATTTGGTGCTCGACATTGACGGCATTCTCGTACCTTTCTATATGGAAGAGTATCGATTTAAGAATGATGAGAATGTGCTGGTGAAGTTTGAGGACATCGACACCCAGGAGCAGGCTCGCAACTATACGGGCTGTGAGGTTTTCTTCCCTCGCCATCTATCGGATAGCGACGAGGAAAATCTTTCGTGGGCAGAAATCATCGGTTTTCATCTGGTGGATGTCGTAACGGGCAAGACCGTGGGCACCATCGACCATGTGGACGACTCCACGCTGAATCTCCTCTTCGAGGTAACCACACCCGATGGCAAAGATGTACTCATTCCTGCCAGCAATGACTTGATAGAGGAAGTGAGTGCAGAGAAGAAAGAAATCAGAATGGCAGTGCCCGAAGGACTGCTCGAAATATAAACGAAAATGAAGAAACAACAAATATGTATTCTCGGTTCTACGGGAAGTATTGGTACGCAGGCGCTTGATGTCATCAAGCAGCATAGCGACTTGTACGAGGTGTATTGCCTCACCGCCAACAACCGAGTGAAGGAACTAGCGGAACAGGCTCATCAGTTTCATCCAGCAGCCGTAGTGATAGCCAATGAGGCTCATTATGAGGAATTGCAGAATCTGCTGAGCGACGAACCAGACATCAAGGTGTATGCCGGAGCACAAGCTCTCTGCGACATCGTGCAGGCAGAACCGATAGATATGGTCTTGGCTTCCATGGTGGGCTTCTCTGGTTTGGAGCCAACCATCCATGCCATCAAGGCACGCAAGAAGATTTGTCTTGCCAACAAGGAAACATTGGTTGTGGCAGGTGAGCTGATTTGCAATCTTGCCCAGGAATATCATGTGCCTATCCTCCCTGTGGATAGCGAGCATAGTGCCATCTTCCAGAGTTTGGTGGGAGAGGGTGATAATGAAGTGGAGAAGATTCTCCTCACTTGTTCGGGTGGCCCTTTCCGTAACTTTACCCACGAACAGTTGGAGAAGGTGACGGCTGCCGATGCCCTCAAGCATCCTACTTGGGATATGGGCGCCAAGATAACCATCGATTCGGCTTCCTTGATGAACAAGGGATTTGAGGTGACAGAAGCAAAATGGCTCTTTGGTGTGCCTGCTGATAAGATTCAGGTGCTGATTCATCCGCAGAGCATCGTTCACAGTGCGGTGCAGTTTGCCGATGGTGCCGTGAAGGCGCAGCTCGGCGTGCCAGATATGCGTCTGCCTATCCAGTATGCCTTCTCCTTCCCTCAGCGATTGCATCTTGATGGCGACCGCTTGGATCTCTTCAAGGCGCAAGACTTGCAGTTCTTCGAGCCAGACTATAGGAAGTTTAAGTGCTTGCAGCTTGCCTTCGATGCCATCAAGAAGGGTGGCAACATGTCGTGCATCGTGAATGCTGCCAATGAAATAGTGAATGCCGGCTTCCGAAAGGGCGTATGTGGCTTCCTCCAGATGGCAGACATTATAGAACAGACTATGCAGAAGGCTACATTCGATAGCAATCCCGACCTCGATGTCTATCTACAGACTGATGCCGAGGCTCGTCGCATAGCCAGTGAATTAATGAATAAATAATAATGAATAAATAATAATGGAAGTATTTTTGATCAAAGCGCTTCAGTTGATGTTGTCGCTTTCCATCTTGGTGCTGCTCCATGAGGGCGGACACTTCTTCTTCTCCAAGCTCTTCGGCGTAAGAGTGGAGAAGTTCTATCTGTTCTTTGACCCTTGGTTCCATCTCTTTGAGTTCAAACCAAAGAATTCGGACACTACATACGGTTTGGGATGGTTGCCTCTCGGAGGATATTGTAAGATTTCGGGTATGATAGACGAGAGCTTCGATACCGAACAGATGAAACAGCCAGAACAGCCTTACGAGTTCCGTAGCAAACCAGCTTGGCAGCGTTTGCTCATCATGGTGGGTGGTGTGTTGGTCAACTTTGTGTTGGCTCTCTTCATCTATTCCATGATTCTGTTCCATTGGGGCGATGATTATGTGTCTACCAAGGATATGACTCAGGGCATGAAGTTTAATACTGAGGCTAAGGCTCTCGGTTTCCATGACCATGACATCTTGGTGGGCACAGAGTTTGGACCATTCAAGACCTTCGATGGTGATATGTATCGTGATCTCTCTACCGCCACTCGTGTAGACATCATCCGTCAGGGCAAGCCAATGAGCCTCTCATTGCCAGGCGATCTTGATATGCTCAGCATGATCAAGGACAGTCCTCGCTTCGTGGAGATGTATATCCCATTGCAGATAGACAGTGTGATGAAGGATTCTCCAGCCAGTGCTTTGGGCTTGGCTAAGGGCGATAAGATTCTTTCTGTGAATGGCAAGAAACTCGATTCCTTCAATGATTTCCAGTTGGAGTTGGGACGTGTGGATGATGTGCTCTCTGCTGCTACCTCTCACAATGATAGTGTGAAGGCTTTGACTGCTGATGTTGTTTATCTCAAGGCTGCTGGCGATACCGTGCAGAGAGAGGTGCAGTTGCAGTCTACCGAGGAAGGCGTGAAGTTTGGCTTCTACAATCACCCAGTGATGCTCGACTATAAGGTAACGCATAAGAGCTATGGATTCTTGGAGAGCTTCCCAGCCGGCATCAAGTACGGTTGGAAAGTTTTGTCGGGCTATGTGGGCGATATGAAGTATGTCTTCACCAAGGAAGGTGCTAAGAGCCTGGGTGGTTTCGGCGCCTTGGGTAGTCTCTTCCCATCAGTTTGGGATTGGCATGCCTTCTGGTTGATGACTGCTTTCTTGAGCATCATCCTTGCCTTCATGAACATCCTGCCTATCCCTGCGCTGGATGGTGGACACGTATTCTTCCTCCTCTATGAGATGATTACGGGGCGAAAGCCAGGCGATAAGTTCTTGGAACGTGCAGAGTATGTAGGCTTCGGCCTGCTGATCATCTTGTTGGTGGTAGCCAACTTGAATGATGTGTTGCGATTCTTTGGAATCATGTAATTAATTAAAATAGTATATATGAGTAGTATTCTAGATCAAGACATCATGTACCTACCAGGTGTGGGGCCTAAGAAAAAGGAGATACTGAGCAGGGAGCTCGGTATCGCCTCGTATGGTGACTTACTGGAATACTATCCATATAAATATGTAGACCGCACCAAGATATTTCATATCAGCGAGTTGACCCAGGATATGCCTTTTGTGCAAATCAAGGGTAAGATACTGAGCTACGAGGAGTTTGATACGGGAAAACGTAACAAGCGATTGGTGGCTCATTTCTCTGATGGCTTTGGCGTGGTTGACTTGGTATGGTTTCGTAGCTCACAGTATGTCATGAAGACTTACAAGGTGGGCACGGAATATATTGTTTTCGGCAAACCTGCCATCTTTAATGGTAGATTTCAGTTTGCCCATCCCGACCTTGACGATGCCAGCAATCTGGAACTTTCCCAGATGGGCATGCAACCTTATTATGGAACCACCGAGAAGATGAAGAAGTATGGCTTCAGTTCTCGTACTATAGAAAAAATCACAAAGACATTGGTGGGCATCCTGCCGCCATTGCCTGAAACACTTCCCGATTTCATCATAAATCGCTTGCATCTCATTTCCCGAGATGCCGCTTTTCGTTTCATCCATTATCCGCATTCCCATCAGGAGATGCAGAAGGCACAGGTGCGCCTTAAGTTTGAGGAGCTATTCTATGTGCAACTTAATATATTAAGGTACGCGAGCGATCAGCGCCGCAAGTATCGTGGGTATATCTTCAATCGCATCGGCGACATCTTCAATGGATTCTATGCTCACAATCTGCCATTCGAACTGACGGGGGCACAGAAAAGAGTGATGCATGAGATACGTAATGATATGTGTAGTGGCAGGCAGATGAATCGCTTATTGCAGGGAGATGTGGGCTCTGGCAAGACGCTAGTGGCCCTGATGTCGATGCTGATAGCCTTGGACAATGGATACCAGGCGTGCTTGATGGCACCTACGGAGATCCTAGCCGAGCAACATCTGCAAACCATTCGCGACTTTCTAAAGGGAATGGACATTCGTGTGGAATTGCTCACGGGAATCGTGAAAGGCAAGAAACGAGAGAAGATCTTAGCAGACTTGGCTACTGGTGACATTCAGATACTCGTGGGCACTCATGCCATATTGGAAGATCCTGTTGTATTTTCTCGTTTGGGTATTGCTGTCATCGACGAACAACATCGTTTTGGAGTGGCACAGCGTGCCAAACTTTGGAACAAAAGCGAGAATCCCCCGCATGTATTGGTCATGACGGCTACGCCTATCCCCCGTACCTTGGCAATGACCATCTATGGTGACTTGGACGTGAGCGTGATAGATGAGTTGCCTCCTGGCAGAAAGCCGATACAGACCCTGCATAAGTTTGATACGCAGATTACGAGCCTCTACCAGAGCATTCGACGCCAGATCAATCTGGGCAGACAGGTATACATCGTATTCCCGCTCATCAAGGAGAGTGAGAAGATGGATCTCAAAAATCTGGAGGAAGGGTTTGAGACGCTCAAGCAGGCTTTCCCGGAATTCAAGCTGAGCAAGATACACGGCAAGATGAAATCGGCAGAGAAGGAAGAAGAGATGGAGCACTTCGTAAAGGGAGAAACCCAGATACTCGTAGCCACCACCGTGATAGAGGTTGGTGTAAATGTGCCCAATGCCTCGGTGATGGTGATACTGGACGCACAGCGCTTTGGTCTCTCTCAGTTACATCAGCTCAGAGGTAGAGTGGGACGTGGCTGCGACCAGAGCTATTGCATCTTGGTAACCAACTATAAATTGTCGGAGGAAACACGCAAACGCATTGATATCATGTGTGATACCAATGATGGATTCCGCATAGCTGAGGCAGACTTAAAGTTAAGAGGTCCTGGCGACTTGGAGGGAACCCAACAGAGCGGTATGGCTTTTGACTTGAAAATAGCCAATATTGCAAGAGATGGACAGTTGGTGCAACTGGCACGCACAGAGGCACAGGCTATTATTGATAACGATCCACAATGCAATCTTCCGCAGAATGCCATGCTTTGGAATAGACTCCGCGAGCTGAAGAAAACCAACATCAATTGGGCGGCAATCAGTTAAGGGAGAGAATAGGATAGTTATTGTTAATGAAGAAATTTGATAGTTAATGGAACAGATGAGTGAAGAGAAGATAGACCGTAGGCGTAAGCCTGCCATATATGAGCCTCGTCCTGCATTGACGATGGATGAGATGAGGGAATTCTTGATGGGATTGCAAGAGATAGAGAGCGTGAAAGGCATCAAATATGTAAAACTTCACGTAACAGCAAGAATGATTATTGGTATTCGCGAAACCTCGGGCAAGGAGTTTACCATTAATCTAGAACAACTCTATACTGCCTATCAGAAATGCCTGCGATTTACAAGCCCCGAAGTGAAGAAATATATCTTTATGGGACATTCACCGGCTGTAGTTTTGCTCAGAATGCTACAAAATCGAAAATAAAAGATAGAAACTCATTACAACTCAATCTATTAGGCCTTAGAATCGTAACAAAAGTTAAAAACGGGGTATTCACGTTAAATATGCGCCAGTTGGCGTTAACAGCCTTGGCTATTTGAATTATTTTTGTTATATTTGCAACGTCTATATAACAAAACTGCATATTAAGGCATTTGCTTTAGCGGTTTATTGCGGAATTTCACTTATTATTCTGCTCTTATTGACACAAGAAATGTTGAACCTAAAAAAGAAGAATTAGAAAAAGTAGTATGAACTTTAAAATTAACATGAAGAAGATTTCGGTCTTGGCGTTGTTGGCGCTAACAGCTGTACCCGTTTGTGGTCAGGACTTGTTGGCAAGACAGGCGCCAGTAGACCATCGCATGAAATCGCTTGACACACTCGCAGTGTCGCATTATCGATTGATAGAGGATAGAGAGAACCCATCGGCAGAGCTGTATGAGGATTTCTCCAACAAGTATGCACATAAGGCAACTTCATTGCCTGAGCACTTCCGCATCGACCTCCGTCATTTCTGCATGCCAACTCCTAGTCGCGTTGTCACAAGTAACTTCGGTTACCGTGCTAGCTTTGGCCGCCAACATAAAGGTATGGACATCAAGGTTTATATTGGCGACTCAATCCGCGCAGCCTTTTCTGGCAAAGTTCGCATCGTAAGATATGAGGGTGGTGGTTACGGTAAGTACATCGTGATTCGTCACAATAATGGATTGGAGACCATCTATGGTCACTTGTCTAAGCAGCTCGTTTCTGAGAACGAGGAAGTAAAGGCTGGTGATGTTATCGGATTGGGTGGCAACACCGGTCGAAGCACAGGTTCTCACCTCCACTTTGAAACTCGTCTCTGTGGTGTGGCTTTGAATCCTGCCTTGTTCTTTGATTTCCGCAATCAGGATGTTACAGGCGATTTCTATAATTTCAATCGCGACACTTATGAAAGTGAGTATGCTGAGGCTAATGCAGCCCGTGGTAAGGTGGGCAATGGCGGCTATACTCGTGAGCAAGTGAATGGTGGCGAGGTTGGCAGATATAAAGCTAGCCCATCAGGCGAAAAGCTTTATCATAAGGTTAAGGCTGGTGAAACGCTCAATTCTATTGCAGAGAAGCGTGGTGTAACAGTAGAGCAGATTTGTCGTCTCAATGGTTATCGCAAGGATAAGAAGTTGAATCCAGGACAAATCATCCGCTACTCTTAATTTAGAAAGTTAGTTTTAACAAATATGTTTCCATAAGCAATTAAAAAAAGGAGATAGGCGCCGTTGATGGCGATTATCTCCTTGTTTTTTTATCTAATCTTTTGTCTTATCTACAAGTATCTTATTCAGACAACAATGCTTCAGCTACCTTAATATCAAAAGGTGTGGTAATCTTGATGTTCTCTCGATTGCCCTCTACCATTGCCACTTGGCACCCTAAGCTCTCTATCACAGAGGCATCGTCGGTAAACTGCTCCTTATATCCCTGGTTGAAGGCTTGCTTGGCTAGGCTGATGTCGAAGGTCTGCGGAGTCTGCACGATGCGATAATCGTCGCGCATCACATTCTTGCCACCGCCACGCTTGTCGATATAACGCAAAGTATCGGTTACGGCGTATACTGGCAGGGCGGCATATTCCTCACGAGCCGTCTCGTAACACTCTGAGATGACCTCGGTGGAAACGAATGGGCGTACGCCATCGTGAATGCCCACTACGCCATCCTCATCATCTGGAATCAAGGCAAGGCCGTTCTTAGATGATTGGAAACGGGTATTGCCACCATTGGCTATCTGGTGCTTGATGTCGAAATGATGCTCCTCGCAGAGCTGGTGCCAGTACTGCTGCTGGCTCTCTGGCAACACCAAGATGATGTTGAGCTGAGGGTCATACTCATGGAAGCGCTCGATTGTGCGCATCAGGATAGGCTTGCCTGCGATAGGGAGAAACTGCTTGGGTATCTCGCTGCCCATGCGGAGGCCCTTGCCTCCGGCTACTATGATTACGTAATCCATGGTTCTAATTTATAATTTAGAATTAATAATTATGAATTACTTACTTGCCATGAGGTGGGCATACTGCATACCCTTTTGCAATTTTGCCACTTCCTCCTTGCCTACGAAATAGCTCAATATCTGGTATGCATAAGGAAGGGTTGCGGCTGGACCTTCGCCTGTGATCACATTGCCATCCTCCTGGAAGAGTTCGCCTGTGTACTCGGTGCTCTCGCCGAAGTAACGCTCGAAGCCTGGTGAGCAGGTTGCTTTCTTGCCGTCCAAGATGCCTGTGCTAGCCAATACCATTGGTGCGGCGCAGATGGCACCCACACGTTTGCCTGCCTTGTGCTGGGCGATGAGAGCCTGGCGCACACCCTCGTGCTCATTGAGGTTGGTGCTGCCTGGCAGACCGCCTGGCAGGAGGAGCATATCTGCATCCTCAAAGCTTTCTACGTTCTCAAACTGGAGGTCTGCCTTGATGGTGATGCCATGTGATGTCTCTACCCATTCACTGCCCGTGATGCTTACGGTTTTGATGTCTACACCACCTCTGCGGAGGATGTCTACTGGTGCCAATCCCTCGATTTCCTCGAAGCCGTTGGCAAGAAATTCATATACTTTTGCCATAATTTATTTGTTTTTTGTCGTATTATTCAATTAATATTCGTAATTTTGCAATCGTGAAGGAATGTTCCACCTTATTATTTAGAGATGGATTTCCTTTTGCAAAAGTAAGAATAATTATTGAAACTGCAAAATAAATGGCACAACAACATTTAAAATTTGCCATATTTGGCAATGAATACCAGGCTAAGAAGTCGGCTTCCATCGAAACCATCCTCTCTTATCTCGAAAAGAAGGAGGCTGAAGTTTATGTGGAGAATGCTTATTATGAGTTTCTTACCCGCGACCAGCAACTCGATGTGAAGGCGGCTGGGGTGTTCGAGGATTACAACTTTGATGTGGATTATGTCATCTCTATGGGTGGTGACGGTACCTTCCTGAAGGCGGCGAGCCGGGTGGGAGCCAAGGGTACGCCTATCATCGGTGTGAATATGGGCCGGTTGGGCTTCCTTGCTGATGTGCTGCCTAGCGAGATTGAGACGGCTCTGGACAGTCTTTATGCAGGTGAATGCCTGATAGAGGAGCATGCGGTGATTCAGGTTGAGGCTGAAGGGGGCGTTCTGGCTGGCAATCCGTTCGCCCTCAACGATATTGCCGTGCTGAAGCGTGATGATGCTTCGATGATTTCCATCCGTACGCAGGTTGATGGCGAATTCCTCGTCACTTATCAGGCGGATGGTCTGATTGTTACTACGCCAACCGGTTCTACGGCATACAATCTTTCGAATGGCGGACCTATCATCATTCCGCAGAGTGGTAGCATCTGTCTTACTCCGGTGGCTCCTCACAGTCTGAACATCCGTCCTATCGTCATCAACGATACGGCTGTCATCACGCTCGATATCGAGAGTCGCAGCCACAACTATCTGGTAGCCATCGATGGTCGTAGTGAGCGTATGACGGAGGAAACCCGCCTTATCATCCGAAAGGCTCCTCATAGCATCAAGATTGTGAAGCAGCGCAACCAGCGTTATTTCTCTACCCTGAGAGAAAAACTGATGTGGGGTGCTGACCAGCGCGAAAGATAAGTAGAATAAGAAAATTAGTAGAATAAGAAAAGAGGTATATCCCGAAGACGAATCTTGGGTATACCTCTTTTGTCTTTACCTAAAACAACTAACTTGTTACCTTGTATGTACTAAAAGTACATTTAAAACAAACCTAAACCTAAGAACATAAAATCTTTAAACTATTCTCTATTTTCGTATTCTTATCTGATAATCACTTTCTTACCCAGGTGGATGTAAACACCGCTCTCAGCAGGTTTCTTACCCAATTTCATACCGCTAAGTGTATACCATGCATTGTCTGTTGTGGTATTGCTTATGGTTGGAGTTCCTGTGATGCCTGTTGGTGCCCAGATGGCGGTAACATCCTCGCAGGTGTATTTGCCATCACTCTGTTTAGGGGTAATCTCATAATACTTGGTGCTGTTGACAGCTTTGATGTCTACAGTCTGTTTCTTGCCTGTTCCATTTCCCTGATTGAAGATGATGTTTACGATAGCATCCTTGCTCTTGATCTTGAAGTCCATATAATACCACTTCTTACCGTTCAGCGTCTTGGTTGCTGTGACAGCAGTACCTGGCCAGGCTTTTGTAATGGTTTCGCTGGAATTCCATGCGTAGAAATACATGGCTGAACCCCAGTTGGTTACCTGGTCGGCATTGGCATATATGGTGATGGTATATGGCTCGAATGCCTTGACGGTATAATTGTAGGTACGGATACCTGTTACGGTTCCGTTGCTGAGCAAGCCAACCTTCAAGGTGCAGGTCTCATCTATGTTGATGGTGCTACCTGTAGCCACCTGCTTGCTCTTGGCTGTAGGGTCTGTACCGTCAGTAGTGTATACCAGTTTGGCATTGCTGTTCTGGCTCACAGCCGTAAGCTTAGCCTTGAATCCTGCCTCGTATTCGCCAGTTGGTATATTGCACCATGCGGTTTCTGCAGATTTTGAAAGATAATAACGGTAGTGGTATCCTTCGAGAATCTGTGCATAATCAGCACTTGGAGTATATGCCTTGGTGTTGTTTCCTACAACCACGATGAGTTTCGCCTTGTTGCCAGTAGTCTCATTGGCAAAGCATGCGGCCTGTGCCATCTTGTTGGTATAATTGCTCATGTTGGTGATGCCTGCAAGTTTGCGGGCTTCAATCATGCTCTTGATTTCCTGTTTGTAGGCTCTCCAGTGTGGCTGGAACACGCAAGGAGTTCCCGGCATGGCGAGCATATAGGCATTGGCAGCAAGCGTATCCCGCTTAAGAGGATCCAGCTGCTCATCTGCAGAACGGTATTGCATGTCGTGATTCTCTACGAATGTGATGGCATACTGACGGTATGTTGGGTCATGCATCAGATTATTATCGCTCTTCAGCTTCGACCAGTTTTGCGCTGAAACAATCTTATTGTCTTTTACGCCTACTGCGTCACGAACATTATAACGGAACTGGAAGTCGAAGGCTGCACTCTTCTTGTTAGTCTTGTTTATCCAGTTGATGATAGATGGGTTTCCGTCCCAATATTCACCTACCGAGTATTCTATACCTGCTGCATCATTGTAGTCAGCCACGTGAGTACCGCTGAAACCCTTTACCATGTCGTAGCGGAAACCGGTATATCCTATATCCTCCTTCAGAAATTTCAGATATGCCTTGATAATCTTCTGTACGTTCTCGCTCTTATGGTCAATATCACGGCATCCTCCAAAGTCGGTTCCCTCATCATAGTTATTGCTGAGGCTAACCCCGTCTTTTTTTGCCTGTGTAGCAGTAGTTCCACCATCATCATCCTTGCAGATATCGGTAGACAACATCTGGTAGGTCACTCCCTTGTAGGTTTCTGCAGGGAAGGTATACCAGCCGTCTGTATTGCGATGATTGACCACCACATCAGCTATTGCGCCTATGCCGTTGGCTTTGAACTTGGCAATCAGACTTCTGAGTTCAGCCTCAGTTCCGAATGAGGAGTTCTGGTTGAAATAATAATATGGCTTATAGCCCATCACCTGTGTGGTTTCGATACATTTTCCGCTTTGTGGAAGCCATACTAGGTCGATGAATCCTTTCATATCATCGGCTTGCTTCTCTAAAACATTCCATTGGGAGTAGTCGTAAGAATCCCATGAGAATCCTTGCAGCATGACGCCACTATAGTTAACAGGCCAACCTTGTGCAAACATATTGATGCTTGCCAGTAATGCGAAGAGTGTAAAGTATATCTTCTTCATAATTATCATTGTATTTTTTGATTACTATCTTATGTTTAATTGTAAGTTGTATTCTTTTTCGTTGGCAAAGTTACGACTATTTCTGATACCATAGTTCAGATTTGATGTAAATCAAGTAAACGATTTGCGCAATCGTTTGCATTTACTAATAAAGTTGTTTCTTTAGGTACGTCTTTAGGTACTTTAACTTGAAAGACTTGATGAAGATATATTTTGCTTATAATTTTGCACAGATGAAACAGTAAAGATTATGGCGAAAAAGAGATACTACCTCGTACCAGAGTTTTGTTCCTCACGACGGCACCTTTGTGCCCTCGCTATGGCAAAGGAGTGCCCTCGGGAGGAACTTTTCACGACATCCTCAATGCAGATATCCCCATACATCTTATAATTTCTTGATTTCTTCAATACTTAATCCAGTAGCCTGTGCGATGATTTCGGCAGAAACACTTTGTGCCAACAGGCTGAGGGCGATAGCATTTTTCTCTTCAGCCCTTCCTTCTGCCCTTCCTTCAGCCCTTCCTTCTTGCTTAGCATTGGTCAAGACATCGTTTTGTATCATGATGGCATTGAGATGCTCATCGTATGCATGACGTTCGGCGTCAGACATCTCGTAATATTTCAGCTTTTCGCGAGCCTCTTGCAGTCCTGGAGCCTTGGTGTCGGCAGCGATAACGCCGTTCTTTAGGTAGTTGACCCACTCCTCCAACGGCGATTTAGCTACACTATTGAATTCGTTGACACGAACAAGAATGTAGGTTGGGAAAATCTCTGAAGGTGATTTCCTTACGATATTGTCCCTCTCCTTGGTACTGATGATAAGTTGGTCCTTCGTATGCAGTCCCACGAAATTGTTCTGACCTACATAGATATAGTCAGAACCTTTTCCCAGGTCAAAGTAGAGAATGCTGATGGAATACACCTTCTTCACCTCCTTGTAGCTGTTGCCCAGGTTGATGTGTTCCGTGATAGCCTTGGCTACACCGTATAGCACACGCTCCAGATAGTATAGTTCACTGGTGTTTTGTATTTCTACGATGATAATTTCTCCTTTGCTATTCTTCGCTTTGATGTCCACACGGTTAAATTTGTCATCGGCAGCACTCTGATTGCCTTCACTTTCCAGGATGTCGATAATCTTTACCTCTTCGTTTAGGAAGACAGTGAGGAATCCCTCTAGTACGCCAAAATTGGCTTTCTGGCGGAGCAATCTTTTGATAGCCCAGTCGAAACGAATGTATCTGTCTTTAAGTTCTGCCATAATATCTTATTTTATTAAATGTCACATTTCGCCTGCAAATATACGATTTTATTCTGAAACCCCCAAGGATTTAGGATGGAAAAGTTTTTTTGAGAAGAAAATAGGCGACTCCCGGAATTGAGAGTCGCCTATAATGTATTATTAAAATAAATGTTTATTCGGTAACAGCAATGAATGCATACTCGTTAGTAATATCGTTGAAGAAGATGCGATACTTACCTGCAGTTGCAATCTTGATATCTCCGCTGCCACCATCGTTGAACAACTTACCTGTAGAAGTGAACTTCTGATCTGCTGTGTAGCCCCAGTTTCCACCTTCATTCCAACCGTGATTAGCACGAATCTTAAATCCACCTACAGGGAGAGTTGTTTCGATAAACCAGTTGTGAGGAGTAACCTGTGTCATGTCAATGTCATCACCGTCATTCCATTTGCCACCAACTCCGATAAGACTAACAGTTTCGAAAGCTTTAGGATTCTGGTTCTCGAGCTTTGTCCATTTGTAAGTCATGGTAGAGAAATCTGCAGTAAAGGTATAGAATGCACCTTTTTCAGGGCAAATGATGGCACCAGCATTATTGTCAGCTTTTAAGCTACCTGTTGGAGTATTGGCGTCAGCCATTGTTGCACTACCATAAGCATTTTCCCATTTTCCGAAATCGCTACCCAACCAAATCTTCAGGTTTGCATCGTCGTTCCACTGAGTGGTATAGCTCTGAACCATAGGAGTCTCAGCATACATGAGACAGGTCTTGTTTTCAGTTGACCAGCCCTGCAATTTACCAACAAGGTAGTATTCTGGAGCAATCTGCTTGATGGTATAAGTGTAGTCCATCATGTTGATTGTCATCTGATACATACCTGCCTTGGCAATCTTACCTGCGCCAGCCTTTTTACCATCAGAGGTAGAAGTACAAAGTTTACCGCTCATAGCGTTATCTCCATCTTGTTCAATACCAACAACACCCTTAGGAGCATTTTCTACAGCCCAAATGTTACCAGTATCTACATTTCCCTGTGGAATAATCTTCCAGTTTTGGCCATCCTTTGTAGTAGTAAACATAAGGGTGAATACAGGATCCTCATAAACATCTGCTGAAGAGTGAGCAAATTTCAATTTGGTATCCAACTTCCAGTCTGTCAAGTCACCTACGAGGTAGTAAGCGGCATCGATGAATGGAGCCTCTGGAACAGCCTTTACTTGGAATGTTTCAGATGTAGCCATCTTTGCGGCTGTTGAACCATTGCTTAGCCATGCGTCAAGAGTTGCATCGATATCGCGCTCTGTTGGGCGCTTGCCATACTTACCTGTGATGTAATTTACCAAGTCAGCTTTTGCCATGTTACCATCAGCATCAATGTCGAATGACTGACCATCGATATTAATTTTGTAGGTTGGAGTGTAAGCAGCGTCGGAAGAAGTGGGAGCAACAATGCTCGCCACTTTTACCTTCTCTGTTTTTACGTCAGCCAAGTTGATGACATCAACTGGAGTTACGCTACCATTTCCGAATGCCACAGCTTCCTTCTGAGGATTTGTCTGTGGATTACCCCAATCTGTGTAGTCCTCGGTGCAAGACACCATAGCCATCAGAAGGGTCATTCCCAATAATATTTTCTTAATCATAATTGTCTATACTTTAATGATTTACAATTTAACGATGCTGAATGCACCAGTGATGTCGTTGAATGAGATGACATACTTGCCTTCTGCCAAGCCGATGTTCTTGCCACCAGCATCACACTTGCCGTACATGTTGATAGCGCCATCTTCTGCACCATAACCCCAGCTTGTATCCCAAGAATCAGCAATCTTGAACTTGAACTGGATTGGGTCGCCAGCAGGAACATCCATTACATAGTACCAAGCGTGGTTCTCAACACCCTCTGTGTTGTAAGGAAGCATTGGAGTGTCAGTCCATCCATTGAATGAACCACTAATCTGGATAGTACCATAGTTGTTGTTGACTGCACCCTCGTACTTCTCCATCTTGGCTGTATTGTCAGCAGTGTTGATTGTAATGGTGTAGTAACCGGCTGCCGGAGCTACGATGTGACCACCGTCGCCACCGCCATTACCACGATATGCGATTGTACCCTTCTGAGCAGCATCGGCATTCATACTGAATTCCCAGTCGAAGGTTGTTGGCAGAATCTTGAAACCAGCTGCATCGACCTCGGCCTTCTCGTTGTAATCACCAGTGAGGAAGTAGTTGGTGTATTCAATCTCACCAGCACCGGTCTTCTTGTCGTAAGCGAAGTTTGGCTTAAGGAACATAGGAAGTGCGTCTTCTCCAATGCTCTTGTTGCCAGCCCACTTAGCGCCGAACATGTTACCTACAAGATACCACATTGTTGGTGTAGCATCCTTCAGTTCAATGTAGTAAGGCTTTACGTTGAGCTTTACTGAGTTTGAAGCGATAGGGTTCAGTCGGTTTGTTCCCTCAAGGATGTAAGCGTTAACACGAACGTACATCTCCTGCTCGGCAGGAACATTACCTTCAGTCCATTTAAGTATCTTTACCAATGCCTTGTCCATTTCTTCTGCAGAGGCAGAAATATTACATTTCTGTGTGGTGTTGCTAAGAACAGCGTAGTCTGGCACCTTTTCTCCACTCTCGTCTGCAGCAGCTTCATCAGTAGAAACTGTGAAGGAGTTGGTTGGAGATACCTGCACCTCGTATGTCGCATTGATAGGAGCATTGTCTGCT